>Ga0157370_10001262_pt1 | contig 31610 bp, 26 predicted proteins | sample C35metaG_FD_113463 | JGI IMG/M metagenome (GOLD analysis project Ga0157370, IMG submission 113463) | Corn rhizosphere microbial communities from Kellogg Biological Station, Michigan, USA - C3-5 metaG | ecosystem: Host-associated > Plants > Roots > Rhizosphere > Soil | place: USA: Michigan...
ATTTATGCCAATGAGATGGCGAAGTATGAGCGAGTGGTGGATGTGCTGGATGCACTGAGCCGCGCACGTATTGGCAATGTGACCTTTCAGGCGACTTCGCCTGAATAGCATCTGATCTTCGTAAGCAGCCTTTATCGGGCGGAGCTAATCTTACTGGCCCTATGTGCCGGAGATTCGCTTCGCCCGAAATTTTTTCTCGTATCATGGCCATCGCCTCCCCCACCCTCCGCCCATAATGCTCAAGGCCGGAATCGTAGGACTGCCAAATGTCGGGAAATCGACACTCTTCAATGCTGTAACCCGCACCCGTAAGGCGGAGGCGGCGAACTATCCGTTCTGTACCATCGATCCCAATGTAGGCATCGTAACCGTGCCGGATCCACGACTGGCCGTTCTGTCAAAAATCTCCGGCTCGCAGAAGCTGGTGCCTACGGCCATTGAGTTTGTCGACATCGCCGGTCTGGTGAAGGGCGCCTCCGAGGGAGCCGGCTTGGGCAACCAATTCCTGGCCAACATCCGGGAAACCGATGCAATCGTCCAAGTAGTGCGCTGCTTTGAGAATGATGACATCATTCATGAACTGGGTTCAGTGGATCCTATCCGGGATATCGAGATCATCAATTCCGAGCTGATCCTGGCTGATATGGCCTCGCTGGAAAAGCGCCGCCATTCCCGTGAAAAGAAGGCAAAGGGCGGCGACAAGGAGTCCAAAAAAGAAGTCGAACTGATCGACATCATCATGCCGCATCTGGACCAGGGCAAACCGGCTTTGACTCTTGAATTTTCCGAAGAAGACAAGGAAGTGGTCAAAGGCTTCTTCCTGCTTTCCTCCAAGCGCACCATCTATGCGTGCAATGTGGCGGAGGATGAACTGGCTGCTGCCACGGCAAATCCGGACTCACATGCCCAAGTGGCAAAGGTTCGTCAATTCGCCGTCGAACACAGCGGTGCGGAAGCCGTGGTCATCTCGGCGAGAATTGAAGAGGAACTGAGCGAACTTTCCCACGAAGAGGCTTCCGAATTCCTCGCGGACATGGGAGTTACCGATTCCGGCGTCTCCAATCTGATCCGTGGTGTGTATCACCTTCTGGGACTCCGTACTTACCTTACCACAGGCGTGCAGGAAACCCGGGCCTGGACCATCATCGCCGGCGACAAGGCTCCGGCTGCGGCGGGTGTGATTCACTCTGACTTCGAGCGTGGATTCATCGCTGCCGAAGTGGTGCACTATGATGATCTGGTTGCCGCAGGCACCAAGTCCGCTGCCAAGGAGGCAGGCAAGGTCCGCATCGAAGGCAAGGAATACGTGGTCAAAGATGGTGATGTGGTGGAATTCCGCTTCAACGTCTGATTCAAAACCATCATTTTCTTAAAAAGGGGGGCAGTTCGCTCCCCTTTTTTTATTCAGCGGCACTTAGAAATTGAAGCTGGATTGGGGGGACGACTTCTTACTCTCCTCCACCCGGGGAGCATGTTGACCCATACCCGCTACGGCAAATTTCAGGAAACGCTGAAAGGAAACCTCCAGAGGCTCTTCTTCAATCTTCCCCAGCCGTCTGAACATCGCCTGGTTGTGGAGTAGATGAACCATGGCCCCATGCACGAAATGAAGGCGCCAAACCATCTCTTCACGTGGCACATCCGGAAAGGTTTTCTCCAGAGCTGCATGCAGCCGATGTGCACATGGACGCATTTGCTCCTCCATTGCAAGGGAAAGGTCCCGGTCCTGGGCAGACATGACTCTCCCCAGCAGTTTGCAATACACTTTTTCTGATAGATGAGATTGAGTCACCTGGCTGATCAGAGGTCTACACATGGCTTCCAGCAATTCCTCCACCGGAACGGGTTTCCCATTGGCCCGCATTTCCGCGGCATCCAGCATTTCCAGCCGCTGCTGGTTTACTGGAGTCAGATAACGCGTCATGACTAGCGTGAGCAGGCCCTCACGACTTCCGAAGTGATAATTCACTGCTGCTACATTCGCACCAGCAAGTTTGGTGATGTCTCGAACTGATACCGCGTCAAAACCTTTGTCTGCGAAGAGCTGTTCTGCGGCATCCAGAAGTTTACGCTTTGGTCCCGTTTCGGGGATAGCAGGGTTTCTCATGGTCATACGAATGAATCATGCATTTTGCCAATGTCAAACACGCGATTAAATCGTCGCCGACTTCTCCTGTGCGTGGATTGATCCATCCTGAATGATGAGGATGCGGTCTCCTACCTTCGCAAGATTTTGATCATGAGTGACAACCACCAATGTCACATCGTGTTCGGACGCGAGTTCCAATAGAATGGAAATGATTTCCGCGCTGTTGTGGGAATCCAGATTCCCCGTGGGTTCATCAGCAAAAAGAATTTTAGGCTGGTTCACGATAGCCCGGGCAATGGCCACACGCTGTTGCTCACCCCCGGAAAGCTCGGCGGGCAAGTGCTGGGCCCGGTCGGCCAGCCCCACACGCTCAAGTGCTACCCTCGCTTCCGCGTAGCGATCCTTGCCCGCAATGGCTCCCGGCAGTGCGACGTTTTCCAACGCGGTGAGCTCCGGAAGGAGGTGATAATTTTGAAAAATGTAGCCGATTTTTTCATTCCGGAACCGGGCCTGCTGTCTGCTGCCCAGACCATACAGATCCACATCCTCGATTTTGACGGTTCCCTGCTCCGGACGCTCCAATCCAGCCAAGGTATAGAGAAGTGTGGTTTTCCCCGCTCCACTCGGACCACAGAGGAACACCTTTTCCCCTCTCCGGATGGTCAGATCAATCCCGTGGAGAATCTCAATGGATTTTCTGCCGATCCGGTAGCCGCGGTGAAGGTTCACTGTCTCAATCATCACATCACTCATGCTGTCATCATGCAGCTATCCTGCGCCCCCGCAATTCCCGGTTTGGACAGACACGGAAAAAGCTCCTAGTATGGGATATGTTTCGTTTCCCAGGCATTTTTCTCTGCATGCTTCTACCGATGACCGTGGAGGCTGCACGGCTGAAGATCCTCACGATCGGAGACAGTCTCTCCAAGGAATACCAATATGAAGTCCCTTTCAGCGCACCGGAAGGTTCAACAACCGCCAATACCAAGAACTGGGTGGAAACGATGACGCAGTGGCGCTCCAGTCTGATCAATTTTGGAGATACCCGGAATTCCTCAGACCTGCGTGTCGTAGGCCATGAGTATAATTTCAGCATCCCCGGTCACACGGCGGCCCAGTGGGCTCAAATCCTGAGCAATAACCCGAAAACCGGAGCAGACCTCATCACCAATTACAACCTGGTGAATTACGTGGCTGATAACGACGTAGGCGTGGTGGTGATTTTTCTGGGTGGGAACGATCTGGACAATGATTACGGAGCGATCTCAAAAAACGTCACGCCTCCTGCCAGTCTTGCCGCGATCCGTAACAACATCGCCTCCATTCACGATTACCTCCGCAGCTATAATGCGTCCATCCCTATCGTGATCTGCACGGTTCCGGATGTAGGGGCCACCTACGAAGTGGCTCAAGCAAATACAACTCCTACGGAAAAAGCCACAGCCCGCCAACGGACTGCCGCCCTGAATGCAGACATCATTGCGATGGCGGCCACCCGGAATGCCAAGGTGGCCCGGATAGACAAGCTCACCGACCGACTTTTCGACGAGCACCCTTTCACGATCAATGGTACCGAGTTCATCTATCCGCCTGATACGCAGAATGAAAAACATCGTCTATTTTGCCGGGATGGATTTCACCCCGGAGCTGCGGCCCAGGCCCTTGTCGCGAACGAAATCATAACCGCCCTCAATCAGGCTACCACCACGAGTATCCCGCTTCTGAGCAACCGCGAAATTCTCAGCAGCGTCCTGTCCTTCAATCCGGATCAACCTTATCTCACCTGGGCCGGCAGCAATGGAGGCATGCTGGACAATCCAGACGGAGATGGACTGCCGAACCTAACTGAATACATTCTGGGCACCCAGGCATCCAAAGCAGATAGCCCTTTCACATATGGTGCTAATGGTGCACTTAGTTTCACGCCACAGGCCAGCGCCCTCCAGTTTGCATCCCTTACAGTTGAGGAAAGTGCGACCTTGCAGCCGGGGGAATGGGCTACCGTGCCCTCCTCCCGCATCAGCATCGGAATCGGCGGTCAGTGGACCGTTGCCCCATCTAACACCAATCGCAATTTTTATCGCCTGGCCGCAGAAGCCAAACCCTGAATCCTCATGCCCATTCTTACAGAACTCGCCTCATTGCTTCATCGCCGCGTATCCATCATTGCCGATCATGCATGGAGGGATAGTGATGCCGCAGGCCATTTGAATGCCCTGATGGAAGTTTCCGAAGAAATCGGCACCTGGACGCGGGAGCATCGTACTGAAGTTGATTCCCAACTGCGCCACTATCTTGCCAATCACAGTTTCCAAAAGGCACTCATCCATGTGAAAACCCTTCTGGAAGAGTCGAAGGGCGAGTAATATTTCTTTCAAAGCAGCGGCGGGGCGCTACGAATTCACCGAATGAAATTTCTTTTGTCGCTTCTGTTAATTGCTGCAGCCGCTGCGGCAGGCTACCATTTTGAGCCGGAACTGCGCGGTTTTCTGACAGGAAGCCCCCAGGTAACAGTTGCCTCTATTCCACCTGCCGCTGTAGTTCCACCAAGTGAGATCCATCCAGGAGACTACGCGCCGGAGCAACTGCCCAAACAAATCCATATCTCCGCTGGAGCCACCGTGGCCTTGGAAGGATCCGGGATGAAAATGAAGGCGGAAACCTCCACTCAAGTGGAGTTGGTCCGCATCGAAGGTGAGCAAGTCATTTTCAATGCCGGAGCAGGGAATGCATCCGTCGCGATCAAAGATACGGATCTACTGCAGTTGCTTGCCAACGTGCCTAAAAAAGCAAATTCCCCCACGCCTGCTCCTGCCATCGTAGAAAGCACCCCGCCACCCGCTCCACCCAGCCCGGAACCAACTCTGCCCAGTGAAGTAACGCCCCCCGCCCCGGCGGAGTCCACCCCTCCTCAAGCCGAGGCATCCTTACCCGGAGATTCCATGGAAGCCACTCCACAAACGGCTGAAACGCCGGAAGCGCCAAAAGCTCCTGCCGAGACTGTCATGACCCCTGTGGTCGCAGCCATGCAGGAAAGTCTTCAAAACCACGAAGTGACCGAAATCAACTTCAGCGACATCGTGGAATGGACCACCGGTCCCGACGAGGTGATCAATGGCACAACCATGCAAACCGGCTTCGCAAATTGTGAAACCACCACGGTGTTCGGCAGCAAGATTCTTCAGGCCAAAGCTTACATCCAGAACAACAAAGTCATTCGTTGGGTCTGGCCCAAGAGTGGCGTGCAGATTAAGTAACTGCCCCACGAATGGTAAAAAGTGCGCCCGACTGGATTCGAACCAGTGACCGTCCGCTTAGAAGGCGGATGCTCTATCCAGCTGAGCTACGGGCGCCGTGCGGGCAGCATGTAACAGGCACTTTCCCGTCTGTCAAAATCCGGTTGTAAAATCCTTTCGTTAAATGCGAAAGGCACGGTGATGTGAGGAAAACAGGACGTGACATGCCGGAAGTTCTTTCTACTTTGAGTGAAGTTTTTTCGATACGCGCACCTTTATGAAGAACCCGCTGCACACTCTGGGAACCAATTTCCTGAACGCCACCATGGAAGCTTCTCCTTCCGAGGATTCCGCACTCTCACGGTTGACGCGCCGAGGATTTCTGATGATGACGGCCACTCTGAGCAGTTGTGCTGCGGCTGCGGCGCCCAGATCTCAATCCGCTCCGCAGGGAGTGAAAACCACGGCGAATTCCGGCTACCGGACTCCGCCGGTAAAGGGTCCGGTGCCGCGCAATCCTGATCAGAATTTCCCATCCGCCACTTATCCCAGTGGCTCAAGCATCAGCTACTCGCGGGTGCTCGTTTCCGGGAACTATATTGCGATCACTTTCGACGATGGTCCGCATCCCCAGAACACGCCGCGCCTGCTGGACATGCTGCGTGAACGGAATATCAAGGCGACGTTCTATGTGATCGGCCAAAGCGTGAACCTTTATCCTGGGGTGGTGCGCCGCACGGTGGCGGAAGGCCACGAAATCGGTAATCACAGCAATACCCACCGCCTGCTGAGCAAGTTGAGCGATGAGGAACTGAAACTGGATCTGGGACGTTGCCGGGACGCCGTTGCTCGTGCCGCCGGAGTGATTCCCCGCACGCTGCGCCCCCCTTACGGTGGATTGCTCCAGCGTCAGCGTGAGCTGGTGCATGCGGAATTCGGCTATCCCACGATTCTCTGGTCGGTGGACCCACTGGACTGGAAACGCCCAGGTGCCAGCGTGATCACTTCCCGCATTCTTGGCGGAACGACTGCAGGCGGCATCGTTCTGGCCCACGATCTGCATGCCCAGACAGTAGATGCCATGCCTGCCACATTGGATGGACTGCTGAGCCGAGGCTTCAAATTCGTAACGGTTTCCCAACTGATCGCCATGAAGAAAGAAGCTCCTGCGCCCGCTTCCGCCGCTGGCAGTGCACCTGTGCCGGCTGCCCAGTAATGGGTCCCTCCCTCCGCCCCAACCTCATTCCCTCCTCTTTCCAAAGCCCCAGATATGTTCGGCGAGCGTTACTTCGCGACGCGTGAACGCATTGCAAGCGTGATGCATGGCATCAGCGATCTGGCAGCCGAGACGGGAACGGATCTGGGAGATCAACTACCCCACGAGGAAATCTCAAAGGGGCTGGGTTCCCCGTTTTTATTCGTCGTAAGCGGCGAGGTGAATGCCGGGAAATCCACTTTGATCAACGGGCTCTTCGGAGAGGAGTTGTGCAAGGTGAATATCCTGCCGGAAACGGAGCGGGTTCTGTGGTACCGATACGGCCCGCTGAAAAAGGATGTGGAAATAACCCCGGTGCTCGAAGAGCGCTACCGGCCGATCGCATTCCTTCACGATTTCAATCTGGTGGACACGCCGGGGACCAATTCAGTGGTCAAGGGACACCAGCAAATCACAGAGCGGTTTCTGCCTTCTGCGGATCTCATTCTCTTCGCCTTCCCGGTAACCAATCCATGGGGAGCAGCCACGTGGGATTTCATCTCAAAGCTGAAAAAGGATACCTTGGAAAAGGTGGTCTTCATCATCCAGCAGGCGGACCAGCGGGAACCGGCAGATATTACGGTGATTCTGGATCACATGGCGGATCTATCAAAAAAACGGATCGGTCATGTGCCACCGATTTTCGCGGTCTCCGGGAAAAAGGCCTACGAAGCGAAACGTGCAAAACCATTCGCCCAGCATCAGCTGGAGGCCAGTGGGTATCCGGCGCTGGAAAACTTCATTTCCCAACGGGTCTGTGAATCTCCTGCCCGCCGTGGCGCACTCGATGCGTGGCGCAGGCAGGCTGCCTCCGCCCTCAGGACTGTGGAGGATCGGATCGAAGACTTGACGCGTGGACTGAACAAGCAGGCGCGCTTTCTGGAAGATGTGGAGGTGGAGATCGATGGCATCCGCGAGCAGTTCGTCCAAAGGCTGCCCCGGCATCTGGCGGGAGTGGCGGAAGTATTTGAAAGCGAAGCCGTATGGGTTTCCCAACAGCTCAAAAAAAGAATGGCGGCGTGCCCCTCCATCTATCGTCTTTTCACGGGAGACAGGATCGCGTCCGAAATGGAAACACTGTTCATTGAGCGCCTGCAGACGGCTGTGGTCTCAGTAGCGGAGAAAGACAGTGTGGAAGCAGTCGATTTCTGCCTCGAGCATTGGCGCAATCTAGGTGAACGGGTGAAGGAAGAGATGGCCGTCGATCTAACTAGCTCCATTCCACCTGATGACATTTTATCAGGTGCACGACTGCGCTTCGTGCATCGGTTGGGACGCGCGGCGCGCCAGGGCGTGGGGAATCTTAAAGTTAGAAACCAGCTTTCAAAGGATCTGCGCCGCCGCAATGTGAAACTGAAGTCCTTCACCTTCATGGTGCTGCTGCTCATTTCCACTGGGGCTGTATGCGGAGCACTGGGCCTGCCATGGCTGCCACTAATCATCTGCGGGCTGGCCGGAATTTTTCTGATAGGCGGATTACTGGCCATCAGCAACACCCGGAAGGCGATTACAGCGGATTTCCGCTCCCGCCTGCTGGATACCTGCGGCACCTTCGCGAACACCTTGCGAAAGGATTATGAAGAGGCGCTGCGTATTGTTTTCCAGGATTACGCTACGTCATTGAAAGATGTGAGATCCCACCTTGCGCGGGAAAAGCTGGCCATCGAACCAAAACTGAAGCGATGGCAGGAACTTTTCCTCACGCTGAAGGCGATCGAGCAGGAGCTATAGACTACTCTTTTTCAGGCCCCTTGCGCTCAGCGCGTTCGGCCTTCATCGCTGCCCTTTCAGTCTCGGAGAGCTTCCCGTCGCCGTCCTTGTCAAACTTGGCGATCATTTCCTTGTGACGATCTTCTTTGGCCTTGGCCCTTTCCTCGTCTGAAAGCTTGCCGTCCTTGTCGGCATCATACTTGGCCAGCATTTCTTTTTCACGCTCCGCTTTCATCGCGGCTCTTTCAGTCTCGGACAGTTTTCCGTCACCATCCTTGTCGAATTTTTTGAGCACTTCAGGAGGAACAGGACGGTGGGGTGGCTTTCCGGCAGGGGGAGTAGGGGCAGTATCTTCAGCGAATGCGCAGGTGAAGCTGCCGATCAGGAGGCCCAGGGTGAGGAGTTTGGTTGTTTTCATCTTAGTATTTGGATTGTTGTTCGCAGATGCTTGGTCCGCTTGATCATGAAACAGGTCGTTTCACGAAAGGTTGCGGATATCCAAAGTTTGATGCGCTCAATTGCGGAATGAGTTGCCACCCCGGCCTCAGCCGTCTTGGATTTGCCTGCAAATGGCAGAAAACCCGCCACTCTCTTCCCCGCCCTCCAAAGCCCGCACGTTTGTCCGCCGTACGGCGAGCACACTTTTCCTGTGGGTCCTGGTGTGCGCCGTATTTTTCAGCATGAAGCCTGTGGCCTATCTGGCCCTGGTGGGAACTCTGGGAATCATCTCGACGGTGGAATATTTCCGGATGCTGAAGGCGGCGGATATCAAGTGCTTCCCCCGCTTTGGGATGCTGCTGGCAGTTGTTTACAGCGGCCTGCTCTACACTTTGATTCTAAAGGGTTATAAGATACTGCCACCGGACATCGATGCACTGGCCATCGCCATCGCCATTGGCGGGGCGTTCACACTTCAGTTACGCTATTCCATCAAGGGCAGCGAGGCACTGCTGGCGGTGGCAGCAAATCTGCTGGGATTTGTTTATGTGATTTTCCTCTTCAACTTCGCTGCACGGGTGACGTTCATCGTGCCGGGAGACGCGGCTGTTCCCGGAGCATTCGTTCTGTTATGGCTGCTGGCTGTTACCAAATTCACGGACATGGGTGCCTACATCACCGGCTCCATGATAGGGCGTCACAAGATGATTCCCCATGTGAGTCCCGGAAAAACATGGGAGGGATTTGTGGGAGCATTGTTTTTCGCTCAGCTTGCAGGATGCGGCCTTTATGCTTTGTTCCCTCAACATCTCTCGATTTTCCATAGCTGGGGTCATGTGATTTCACTCGGATTTCTACTGGCGGTGCTGGCAGTCATCGGTGATCTGGCTGAAAGCGTGGTGAAACGCGCGCTGGGAGCCAAGGACTCCGGCAACATGCTTCCCGGCATCGGCGGAGGATTGGATCTTATTGATAGCATCTGCTTCACCGCTCCTGCCCTGTATTTCTATCTGAAATGGGTTCTCCTGCCGCTAGCATGAGCACACCACTCAAACGCCGCGTGGTGCTGCTAGGTTCCACAGGATCCATCGGCACCTCCACGCTGAAGGTTGCCCGGGAACTCCCGGAACAGATCGAAATCATTGCACTGGCTGCATGTGGCAGCGTGGAAAAACTGGCCGAGCAGGCGCGGGAAACCCGCGTCCGCCACGTAGCCATCTATGATGCGACCAAGGAAGCCGCACTCCGCCAACTTCTGCCTCCTGAGGTAACAGTCCATGTAGGAAAAGAAGGGTTGGAAACCCTGGCCCAGCTAAGCGATGCGGATGTGGTGTTGATTTCCATCGTCGGCACGGCAGGACTCTATCCGGCACTTGCCGCCATTGAGGCCGGAAAGGATCTGGCCATCGCTTCCAAGGAAATCCTCGTGATGGCGGGAGAAATCATCACCAACGCGGCAAAAAAGCGGGGCGTGAGTCTCCTGCCGGTGGACAGCGAGCACAATGCCATCTTCCAGTGTCTGGATGGCCATCGCGGAGGAGAAGAGGAGGTCACCCGCCTCATCCTGACCGCATCGGGTGGTCCTTTCCGAAAGCTGGCTGCTGACGAACTGCAAAATGTGACACCTGCCCAAGCGCTCAAGCATCCCACATGGGATATGGGGCCGAAGATCACCATCGACTCCGCCACCCTTTTCAACAAAGGGCTGGAAATGATCGAGGCCCGGTGGTTGTTCGGAATCGGCATGGAGCGGATCGACGTCGTCGTGCATCCCCAGAGCATCATTCATTCCATGGTGGAGTTCCGCGATGGCTCAGTCCTGGCCCAACTGAGCCGGACGGACATGTGCTTTCCCATCCAATACGCCCTTACCTGGCCAGCACGCATTCGTGGTGGCTTGAAGCCTCTGGATTTTCCGGCCTTGGCGAAACTGGAGTTCGAGGCACCCCGGACAGACGATTTTCCGGCAATCAATCTGGCGCGCCGCGCAGGGCTCACCGGCGGCACCCTGCCTGCCGTCTTCAATGCAGCGAATGAAGTGGCCGTGGATGCCTTCCGCGCAGGAACCTTGAGTTTCCCCGGCATCTGGAAATGTGTGGCTGCGGTGATGGATGCCCATGAGGTGAAGCCGTCCTGTACGCTGGACATCGTCGTGCAGGCCGATCACTGGGCCCGCGAGCAAGCCCGCCATGAGCTCCGCCATCCGGAATGTGGATTGCGGATTTGAAAAAACTCCATCTTCCTTCACTCTTGTCCATCTGATCAAGGATCACCCGGCACCTTTTCTTCCATGAACCCACTTCCCACCTTCCTGGCCATCATTTCCCTGGCCACCTCCGGCCTGGCTCTCGCCGGCCCTGCCGATGCGGAGCGCGTCGAAAAAACCTTCCAGCTATCCATGGAAAAGTGGGCACTGGAAATCCGCACCGCACCCACTCCGGATGCACGTGCCAAGGTATGGACCAACCGCCCGGATACCACGGCAGCATCTCGCCAGATGTGGCAGGTCATCGGTGGTTCACTGGAACAGGACTGGACTCTGGATTATGCCGCTTGGTTTCTCCGGATGACACCGGGACTGCGCGACACCAAACCGGACGGCTCCAGCACGCTGACCTTTGCCAGGGAACGGGCAGCCATTTTAAAGGCAGTGGAAACCACACACATCAAGAGCCCCAAGCTGACCCAGATGTGTTTCGCCCTCACCACCGCGCCGGATCCACAGACGATCTCCCTGCTGGAAAAAGTCCAGGCTACTAATCCTGATGCAAAGGTCCAAGGAGTCGCAGCACTGGCTGCCTCCATTTCCCTGAAATCTCTGGGCGATGAGGGAGAGATCATGCGCAAGCGCCTGACGTATCTGCGCAAGGCAATCATTCAAAGCTCGGACGTGGAGATCAATGGCACCGCCGTCTCGAAACTGGCGGAAGATGAACTCTACATCATCCGCTACCTCACAAAAGGCCGGGTGGCTCCTGATCTGACCGGTGTGGACTCCGCAGGGCGCCCTCTCAAATTATCCGACTATCAAGGCAAGGTGGTAGTCCTGCTTTTCTGGAACAGCAATGTGCAGGATGCGGACCGGGTGGTGGAAATCACCAATCGCCTGGCGGAAAAACTGAAAGGCAAGCCGTTCACTGTGATCGGTGTGAACAATGATCCACTGGAGAAACTCCGCTCACTGCAAAGCGACTCCACCGTAACCTGGCCTAATTTCTCCGATCCGGAAAACAAATTGGCAGCGGAATACCGCGTGGCCAGTCTGCCACTGGTCTACGTGCTGGATGGTGAGCGAAAGATCCACTATACGGGTGCACCGGGCTCCTTCGCAGAACTGACGGCGGACGCACTGCTTTCCGAATCAAAGCCTGCCGAGGCCATCGCGCCCACCGAGTGATTCCTACTGCTGATGAGCCGGTTCAAATCCATCCTTCGACTCCTCGGCTCATGCATCTTTTGGTCGATCCTTTTTCTAGCTACGGCATGGACATTTGGGGCGATCTACTTTGACGCGCCATTCCCCGGTGTGGGTAATCTGTGCCTGGCTTTGCTGTGGCTGGTGGGGCTTATTTTCGGATTCCTGCGTGTGCGGGGCAAAAAGCGACTGTTGGTTTGGGTAGGGGCATTTCTTCTTGTGATGATTCCCTGGCTTTTCAAGAAGCCGCAGAACACAAGGGAATGGGCACCGGAATTTGCCCGCGTTTCTTCCGCCGTCATCAATGGCGATCTGGTGACCTTCACGAATTTCCGGTATTTCGATTATCACGCAGATGGCAGCCCTATCGAAAAATGGGAAACCCGCAGCTTCCATCTATCGAAATTGCGGCACATGGATTTTTTCATGACTTACTGGGGAACGGGACGCCTTGTGGGCCATCCGATTTTCAGCTTTGATTTCGGAGATGATGGACACGTCGCCTTCTCCATCGAAAGCCGCAGGGAAAAAGGTGAAGTCTATGGCCTCATCAGCGGCCTCTACAAACAGTTCGAACTGCTCTACATCGTGAGCGACGAGAGCGATGTGATCCGCAGCCGGACGAATTTCCGCAAAGACGAAAACGTCTATCTCTATCGGCTCCATATCAAGGAGACCACCACCCGACTGCGTTTCTCCGAATATGTGGAGTCTCTCAATCGCCGTGCGTCGGAGCCCGCGTGGTATAATGTCGTCACGGCCAACTGCACCACGGCTGTCCGGGGCCAAATCACCACCCGTGAGCGGCATTCACTGGACTGGCGGATCCTTGCAAATGGGAAACTGGATGAGCTTCTGAATGAACGCGGCATTCTCGACAAGAGCATGCCGTTCCCTGAATTGAAGGCAAAGAGCCATATCAATCAGGTAGCCCATGAGCACCCGGAACCGGAGAAATTCTCCGAGGTGATCCGGCAGGGCGTGCCGGGATTTTGAAGTTAGGTAATCCCCCTAACAGGATGCCTATCGGGACGCTATCAACAGAAACGGAGCGGGACGGAGGGTGCCTAGCGCTGAGTATTTCGCCACCCGCCATTTTTGAGGCGTGAGCGCTACCATCCACTGCTCCACGGCGGCGGCTTCCACTGCTCCTGCGGAATGCCCGGGATAGCATACGATGGCGAGAACACCCCTGGATTTAAGGAGCTTCAAAGATTTCGTTAGAGCAGTCAGGGTTTCATCCGCCATGGTGGTTGCTTCATGATCCGCACCGGGGAGATAGCCCAGATTGAATACAATGGCTGCTGCCGATCCCGGGCAAAGATGGTCTTCCAGATGGGTGTGGGACTCATGAAAAAACCGGACTCGCTCCGCATAGCCTGCTGCAGTGACGCGCCCTGTAGCAGATCTGATGGCAGTTTCCTGCACATCATACGCCAGCACGCGGCCTGTCGCGCCCACCATTTCTGCCAGGAATACGGTATCGTAGCCATTTCCCGCCGTGGCATCCACCACTACATCGCCTTCACAGATTACATCGCGCAGAAACGCATGGAGCAGCGCAGTGGGCCGGGGAGGAAATGGCAGCGGAGGTTCACTCATCGGTTCGGGATTGGGTGAAGACGCGGAAATCCACTTCCGCCTCAGGCTGCATGCCATCGACCAGCCAGCGGGTCAATCTCGCAGCCATGCCGGGAGCATAGAGCGAGCCCTTGGAGCCAAGCCCATTGAACATCCAGCCGCCTTCCGGCAGAGGCCCTATCAGAGGTTCGCTGCGTCGCATGATGGGACGGATGCCTGCCTCATGGTCTACGATTTCAAAATCCTCTCCGCCAAGACGGCGCGCGATTTCTTCGCCCCGCAGGCGGCCTTTTTCAGTGGGCGCTTCATTGAGTTCATTCCACTCATAAGTGGCACCCGCTTTGAAAAGTCCTCCGCCGAGGGGCACCAACCACCCTCCCACACCCACGCGAATGTGGGACTCCTCCCAAGCTGCTCTCAATGTTAGAATCTCACCTTTGGCGCAACGATGTGACCCATATTTACCTGCGATCAATCCCTCGGAGCCATCGCACCAGATGGTGCGGACATTGCCATTGCTCACCTCTCCGCTGATCAGCTTTCCCTCCCTCTCAAAAAAATCCCCGCTGCTTTCGATGAATGCTCGGGCATCGAAACGCCCGCCCCCAATGACTTCCACCGCGCCGATCCAGCCATCCGGCACAGTGATGGGCCTATCTGAAATCCAAGGACGCACCCGCTCATCGTCCAGCTTAGCTTCCATCTTCCGCCATTCCTTTTCGGTTCCGGCCAATCTCAGCACGGGAAGCGGAAACCAAAATCGACGGCTCAAGCGGTTTTCAATCCCGGTATAAAACTCCAGCGCTTCCGGTAAAAACTCCTCAATTCTCCAACTCGGCTCGAAATTTTTCCCAGTCACTGGGTTCATCAATCCAGCGGCCACACGCGAACTGCCTCCCACGCCATGATCCACGATGCGGAAATCGACCCCACGGTTCAACAGTTGCCAGGCCAGACAAGTACCTGCCAAACCCTGGCCCACAATGGTCCATGGCATCTTTTCTGAAACTTCGGGGGCATTTGGCACGGCAGGACTTTGACCAAGCTATTTTTGAAATACCAGCGGACGGATGGTGAAAACGCCATTGCGCTTGCCGGGATCAAGAATGAAGCGAATTCCATCTTCCCTCACCCATTCCGGAAGAGACAGCGGGTTCAAAATCCGGATCTCATACTTGGTTGCCGGGACTTTTTTACCATCGATCTGATAGAATTCACCCAGCTTTTCTTCCAGGACTTTCAGCTCCCCCTCGAAGCGTGCTCCCCATGTCTGAAACACCAGTTTTCCAGATGGATCCACCGAGATCAGTGCCACCCAATGGCCACTTTCCTTGTCACGACTGTCTAGGATCGTCATTCCCAACATGGTGGCATTCGCCCCCACCGTATGGCGGGCCATGTTCTCCGGACCTAGATCGTAGTCCTCCTCGTATTCGCAGGTGGCCACATCCGCGAGTTCGGTTTTGAAATATTTCGCGAAAGCTTCTTTTACCGCGCTCAGGGAAGTTCCGGAATTATTCCGTGTCACGCAAAGCCGCGCCATCAGCGTGTGAATCCACTCAGCCTTTTTCTGGAAATCACCCCTCTTGGGAATTTCCAGCACCTTTTCCTGATCCCACCACAGCAGAAAATTGCATAACGAGCTGGGAACACAGTCGCTCGATTTCTGACCGAAATCGCCCTGATTGATCACCGGGATCCGGGATCGATCCAAGGCAGGGAGTTCCTTGTAAACCCTCGCTGCGGGAACAGGTGATTCCAGGATCAGTGCCCGATCGGCATCGCTCAGGGCGCTCAGAGGGATCTGGTAAATTTTTCCCTGGGTATCTGCGATTTCCGCCTTATCTCCAGGGAGCAACACTCGGTGGAAAATGCCTCGGAAAGTTTTCCCATCTTTGCTCGTCCAGAGGCGCTCGCCTGTGAAATCCTGCCCATGGACGACACCCGCCCACAGCAGGTACAAACCCCAAAAGAGAATGTTTTTCACCGGGGGACGTGAGATAACGGACATGGCGGCAAGGGGCGGATTTCGCCACATTAGCTGCCCACAGAAAAATACCCAATCTTATTTTGGCATCAGCTCCTCATTCGGATCCTGCCAACTGGCGTCGTAGCCCTTGGCATAATTGAAGAGATGAGATTGCGGCTGGTTTTTACTGAATTGTCCAGGCATATACTTCAGATCGAATTCCACGTCGCAGCGATCAACTACAACCTTGGTCACCAAATTTTCAACCAATTCCCTTCGCTTGGGTTCAGAAAGCACGAACCACTGTTCCACAAGCTTTGCCCCATCCGAAGCAAGAACGTTGGAAGTAATCTTGTGAGATTCCATGCCCAAAATCTCTTGTAGCAGCCTAGGAAGCTCACCGTCGATGCTCTGTTTCCTGTCCTCCAGAGGAGTATACTGAGACTTGAACTCGTCCTTTCCGATGGCGCTATCTTGATAAAGCTCAATCAAGGCATTGGCTCTTCTTTCCACTTTTTCCCGCTCCTTTTTCAGGGTTTCCACCAGCGAACGTTTGCCATCAATTTCTTGGGTAGTGCGATCTAAGTATTCCGCCACGCGACTGTCATCCAATAAGAAGTCAGATATCTGCTCGATGAAAAGAGCTTCTAAGTCATCCTTCGGAATCTTATTCTCGCACTTGAAGCAGCGATACTTCGTCGTCCCGGTTTGCGGATACATCTTCACTCCGTTGCCGCATGATCCGCAGAAAAGCAGGCCTGAGAAGAGATACTTTGGAGTTCTTCCCTTTCGCTTGTGTAGCCCGTGCTCAACGCGTCCCTCTTCCATGATACGATTGCATTCATCCCATACATGTTCGGACACGATTGGCTCGACTGGCACGCTTACCCACTCCTCTTCACTCTTATATTCCCAGCCTCCTTCTTCCGTCTGGCGGGTAAAATTTGCTCTCCGGCTTCCCTTCGCAGTAGGATCTTGGATAAGCCTTCCGACGGAGCTATATGTCCACTTTTTGCCTCCACGCGTGCGGTAGCCGCGCTCGTTGAGTATTGACGTCACCTTCAACTTGCGGCGGTGCTCCAAATAAAGCTCATACATGAGCTTCCGCACAGGTGCCTCTTCCGGATGCGGCATCATCTTACCATTCATCCAATAGTAGCCGTATACAGGCTTTCCACCTGTCGATCGCCCCATCTTGGCTCTCACCGGAACCGATGCAGCCACACGCGAGGAAATCTCTTCTCGCTCCCATTGCGCCATCGCAGCGATCATCGTGAAGAAAACTCTCCCGGCTGGACTTGAAGTATCGATACACTCTTCGAGCGAGATAAGATCTGCACCGCATTTATCAAATTCGTCTGCAAACTCCAAAAGCTCGCGGGTGTTGCGCGCTAGGCGAGCCAACTTTGAAAAAACAAGTCCTTGAATCTCACCAGATCTCAGATCGCTGAGCATCTTCCCCGTAATGGCATGGCCCATTACCGATTTTCCGCTCACTGCATCCAATCGATAGACGCGAACGACATTCCATCCCCGTCCCAAAGCATAGGCGCGAGCCCGCTCTTCGTGCCTCTCAGGGCTTTCTGCGTCTACTTGCATGTCTGTAGAAACGCGAATCCAAATGGCCACTCTTTTCAAATGAGGTGCTTTTGTCTTCATAACCAACCAATACCCACAAGACGCCCTCCTGTAAAATGTATTTGTATTGAGTAATTAAATTCATTTTTTACCTGATTTAAAATGAGAGAGATCGACCCAGATCTAGGCTCGTAGATTTGAACTTCACCATCCTAGGAAAGGATCTTGAAGCTCAACATGTTCGAATTAGTCTCATTCCACCCCCATGATATACCTTGACTATAATGCCACGACACCTGTCTTGCCGGAAGTGAAAGAGGCAATCCTTCCATTCCTCGTGGAAGAATGGGGCAATCCTTCAAGCAGCTACCGTTTCGGATCGAAACTGAAATCAGTTCTTGAGCGAGCAAGGGAAAGCGTCGCGGAACTTGTGGGGGCTCGCTCTTCTCGAGAAATTATTTTCACGAGCGGAGGTACAGAATCCAACAACGCAGCTATACATTCAGCTATACTCTCTCGTCCCGAAAAACGACACATAATTACTTCCCAAGTCGAGCATTCTTCAGTTCTAACCTATTGCAGATTTTTAGAAAAACATCATAACTACAAAGTCACTTACTTGCCTGTCGACCGCGAAGGACTCATCTCGTTGCAGGATATGGAAGATGCTATGAGCGAGGATACGGTAGTCGTCTCACTTATGTGGGCCAACAACGAAACAGGTGTCCTCTTCCCTATTGATGAAATTGGAGCGCGTTGCAAGAAACGCAATGTCTTGTTTCACTGCGACGGGGTTCAGGTGGTCGGTAAAATACCCCTTACACTAAAACACGCATCTATCGACTACCTGTCGCTAACTGGACACAAGCTCGGAGCAGTAAAAGGCTGCGGAGCGCTTTACGTCCAACGCAACGCCTCATTTATTCCATTCTGCCACGGAGGGCATCAAGAAAAGGGGCGACGCGGCGGTACTGAGAGCGTTCCTCTACTGGTAGGCCTCGGAGTCGCAGCCGAAGTAGCAAGAAAAAAAGTATTTGATTACGAAGCTAAAGTCCGCCCTTTACGAGATTTTTTTGAAAAAAAAGTTTTTGAAGCATACCCAGATTCAGAGCTCAACGGGCATCATCTATTACGCTTACCAAACACTAGTAACTTTCATTTCCCTCTCGTTTCAGCCGAAGCACTACTTTTATTATTAGATCGAGAAGGAATTTACGCAAGTAGTGGTTCCGCTTGCCTGGCAGACTCGCCTGACCCATCCCATGTAATAGCCGCCATGAAGGTAGGTTTAGCAAGCTCTCAAAGCATTCGCTTTTCTATCGGTACGAAGACTACGAAAGATGAACTCGAAACTACCGCTGACTTCCTGAAAAAAGGGATCTCCACCTTAATTTCCATTTAATTAAAATTCCAGGATCCCTTATAGCGCCACCTCGCAATACTGAGGATAATGACGATATACAGCTGCAAATTTTTGAATGTCAGCTTCTGATATTCCGGTATCTAGAGTTATTTTTTTTATCGTTGCACGAGAAACGGGAAGACCAGAGGGCAAGTGGGCATTCAAATGGCGAATTTCCTTGGGCGTTAGCTTTGGTGCTTCAATCGAAAACGGCGTGCTATCGGATCTGAATATTCCGCCTGTCATATTACATTGCTCTGCTTTAGGGGAGTCAGCGCTAGAATAAAGTAGCCAGCCAACAGTGAGCATTGGAACTCCATCTGAGTAACGAAAATGGAAAACTTGCTTTGATAAGATTGAGTCCGGGCGTTCACCAGGTCTTCCGTTTCTTTTAACTAGCTGATCAATGACTGTCGAATTAAGGACTTCCCAGCATTGCTTACCATACAATTTACCACGTAAATCGGCTCCCGAAAGTCCCACAGGAAGAAGATTTTCACCAACTTTTTGCTCAAATTCATTTAACCTCCATTCATCTTGTTCCTTAACATTAATAATATTAGAGGGTGGCCGATCTGCTTCTACATTGACGGAAATGGAAATTAGACTACCTGAAGAAGCATTCTGAACTAACTGCCTAAGATCTGCAATAACAGATAATTCTAATTTTCCGTCGTAATCCAGCCATACTAAACAACGACTATCCCATTCAATGGAATCAAGAACATTGGATACTTCATCAAATATAATATCCACGCAAGCATACGGCCGATTAAATTCAAAACGTTTCCGATGCTCTATTTCCCGTTCAATACTCACCATCCTATCAATACCTAGAGCTTGATGAAAAACTAAAAAATCAGAAAAATAGATAGAACCCATTCCAATATATCGATATGAAGACAGAGGCCAACCTTGTTCCAGCCTTCGATATCCCTCAGCCATTATCTTACGCTCAGCAGACTTCGCTGGTCTTACCGCATAGTTTATTTCCCTAAAACTGGCCATCATTCTTCAAGTTCGGATTCACAAAAGTAGTCAAATGTTCTAGATCCAACATCCTGCAAGGTGGTGACATTTAAATGTTTTTTTACTTTTTCAATCTCATCAATAGGCTTACTGTATTGTATCCTTTGCAATTTAGGACCTGTAACAGTAGGGGGCTTAGGACTAATAAAAGTATCATTTTGCTGAAGTTTCGTGATTGCACACTGAGGACTTTTCGATATGGATCGCTCAAGTGTGGAAATACTTCTATGACCGGCGGCAACTTCCGCTCTTTCTGATGCCAGTTCACGAAGGAATTTTAAAACTGGTTTAGCTGTATGAATCATCTCTTCCCTTACTGTTCGATAGATCCAAGTGTCTGCGTCAACACCTGTTTTGGTAGTAGTCCATGGCAACTTTGAAGCATCTTCACAGTCAAAAAAAACAAACCCTCGAAAGAATGCAAAATCAGGGTGGTATTTTGGCATAACTACACCTTCTCCCTCCCCCCAACCAGTTATATTACTCTGATCAGCTCTAATAACCATTCTTCCATTACAGAAGATATACCATCCTCCCTCTTCCTTTACTCGTTGCGAGATTCCTGCGTAAATTCTTACTGAAATCGGGTTTGGTTCATCTGGATAAAATATTTTCTCTTTATATGCTGGCTTTATCTCATGCGATTGAAGCAACTCCAAGGGATCGTGAAAAAGGTATACCCCGTTCACTGAGATTTGAATTCCGGCTTCTAAAACTAATGCGTGGCTTTCAGCGAGTCCAGATAGCAACGATCTAACGAATCCATTTAAACCAAAAGATTGTTTAGGTTCGTCAAGCAATCGAGTCACTAATATTTTGGTTCCAATATCGTTTCCTTGGATATTTGGTTCTTCTGAATATCTTTTAAATTCAAAATGCCAAGAATCGGTTTCTCCTTCTTGATTGAGCCATTCGTCAACGTCCACTTCCATTTCAAAACTGCTGCTTTCGCTGACTGATTCTACTTTAAAGAAGCGCCCTAATTTAAAAAACGTGCGCTTCATTCCCACTCCAAACTGCCCAACAGAACCTGTTGTAGAAGGAGCATTCCTAGGTCTGCCAAACCGAAAAGCATAATCACGCGCAATTTGTATTGGTATGCCCCCACAATTATCTATAATACTAAATTCAGTATCAGAAAATCGAATCTCTACTTTTAGCCCCGTAAAATCACCTTGAGGTCTCAATCGTTTAGCGCCATCAATGGAATTATCCACGAGATCAATTATCGCCCTACTGAGCAATACATCTCGGGTAAGCATATGAATAAAAAATTCTTTAGTGGGTGCCGCTCTAATAGTGTTTTCACTCATAGTTGAATTATGATTATTGACCTCTATTTTTCCAAAATTGACGAGCTTGGCCTGTAGTTGCACTGCCAGCTAACCTCACGACAGCTACACCCTTTTCCAACGATTTTGACATAACTATACCCAAAATTTGTTTCTGTTCCTTATTACTAAGTGTTTGAGGAGAAAAGTGAATACCAGCAGAAGCAAGCTCTGCAAAATCGACACTACTGCTTACAAATTTGTCCGCGTCTTGCGAAGCTAACCAAAGAGGAAAACCCCACGATCGACCCTCGCGAGCCAATTTCTCAAGTAGTTTTGCTTTGCCATCTTTGGGTAATATATTATGAGCCTCATCAACGAACAAAACCATCTGCAAAGGTTGAATACCACTTTTGACAGACATATTTTTATTCAATCTTTCGATAAAGAAGTTCAGTATAAATGCAACAACAAGAACACGCGTATCATTATCTAAGGCTTTTAAATCGATGATTATTGATTTTTTGATCCAATCTTCAAAATCGATAGCTGTAGAAGAAGTGGCAAAAATGTTTAGATCAACTAGTTTTTTTAAGACGGAAACTGCAACCCCCTCTTGCCCATTTGATTCCAGTGCTTGCACGAGTGAAGGAAAATCAGGATTACCAAGCTGCTGATATGAATCACGTATAGCGCTTTCCTGATTAGGCCCCATCTGTGGCCCAAAGGCTCGAACTACGGCGGCGATCCTTGAGGCGATGTTTGCCGTATCTGGCCCTGCCTTACCTGAGTATAGCGGATTTACCGGCAACGGGTTGTCGATTAGCCTTATATATTGTGCTCCAGTCTCATTGAAGAAATTCTGTCTGTTAGTCGCTTTTTGAACATCATCGCCAGGATCTTCAAGCTCGCCTTTCAAGTCGAAGAATAAAAAGCGGACCCCTTGACGTGACATCTGGGCAAGCAGATCTAAAGCGAATTGGCTCTTTCCGGAGCCCGGCTGTCCAGAAACAACCATCAAAGAATTACTGCTCTTTTCTGTGTCGTTGATGATCCAAGGTTCGTGATCCTCGAGCAATTTCAACTCAACGGCCTGATCAATGACTGAACCAATTGAAATTCCTCGCTTACCAGCAGAGGAAAGAACCATTCCATCTCCTCCAAACTTGAGCAATTCTGCAACAAATTTAGATTGGTCTTTACCAGCATCTTCCCAGACTTCTTTTAGTCTAATACAGCCGAATTCAAAATATCTTCTAAATTCCTGCCTATAACCCGTTTCGTCGAGCTTTCTGCCCGCACGATAGTTTAGGGCCGCTCGAATTACATCGCGAAGACCGTCATCGCCAATAACAGTTTCATCATCAAGATCTTTTCCCAGTGAATCCATCGGCTTGAACTGTTCTGGAACCCCCGCCCCCAGAGCAAATAAAAGCGCACTGCGGCCGAGTACGGCCTTATTACGAGCACCGACTCGCTGATGAACGTCTTCAATGAACAGCTCTGCTGCTTGGCTTGGTTTAAACTTCATGCTTTCCGGTAATTTTAAGGAATCTGGCCGAAATAGTCAGCAGTGATTTTAACTTGGTAGTTAGTACTGTCAGCTTCCCCGTGCGGATGTAACGTGTAAACTCTACCAAGACGTGTGCGAATGGACTCAAACAAGTGGCTGTCCGGATCGATTTCAGAATTGGTAGACAAAATAATCGATTGGTGTCCTGTTAAATATAGACGGTCTAGTACCGAGTTTTTGACTTCCTTGTCAAGTCGACCTAACGGTGTATCAACTACCAAAGGAGGAACAAGTCGCGCTAACCGTCGAAGAGCTTCGTAAAACGCTAGAAGCCTGACCTGCCGCTGTCCTGCTGAGGTGTTGCTGTCATCCCACGAGATCTTTTTCCCATCTACCCTTTTCAACGAGCATCGCCAGTGATCATCAAATTCCATACCTCTGAATTCTCTCCGCCGTTCAGTAATATCCACCCAAATATCACCAACCTGTTCCGAGATCTTTTTCCTCATTTGAACCGCGGCACGAGTTCTGATTTCATGGGCCGCATCACGGTATCGGTGGGCAAGTAAGGCAATGCTGTGGCCTTTCGCTCCCTTTTCAGCTTGTTCTCGTAAATTTTTTTCTTCTCGTCTCAATTCAGAAAGCTCACCTTCCAATCGGCTTAAATCGTTGATCAGGTCATTTTTCCGGCTTTCAATTTGTTTGAGCAGTTCAGTGAGCTCTCCGCGCCTTGCATGGAGTTTGCCCCCCGCAACAATCGCCGCCGTATTTTGCCCTAGCTGTTTAATTTGCTGATCAAGTTCTCGGGCCTCGCTCTCTAACCGCTCAAGTTTAAGCGAGATATCAGCCAAGCCTCGGACATTGCTTGCAGAACTGGAGAGTTGTAAACGAATTTGAGCACTGATGTCGTTACGCTCAGCAACAAAAACTTTGTCTGACATCCCTGTAGGAGCGGGATTAAACAGATTTCGAAGTGCGGCTTCCAGGCGCTCCGTGTAAAATCGCTCGAAATCAGAGTGAAGGGTATAGGAAGCAGGCACACCCTCGAAGACGTCTTTCTTAACTTGGGGAATTTTAGGCTCGACCGCTGATTTGCTAGCCTCCCAATCACGACGTCTTTCCTCAGTTTCCAAATAATCGAAAAGTTCTTTCTTAAAATTGCCCAACAGCGTCAACGGCAAACTCTTTTCCCAAGATTCACGAAGCTGCCCCTCTAGCTCTCCTTTGGTCTCGGAGATTTCTCTCCGTCGCGCTTGTGCTTTTTCAAATTTTTCAGGATCGACAGCTCCTAGCGTAAGCAACTGGTCTTCGACGTCAGCCAGCTCGGCTTTCGCCTCGCTTTCCTCCAACTCCAGACCTTGTAATTCTTCCGCATGAGCTTTCTGTTTGGCTTCTGCGGTGACAATTCTACCTGCTATTTCGGCTAATTTATTATTTGCTGTCGTTGCCAGTTTGGAATCAAAAACCTTGGGTATTTTTGTAGCGATCAACTGACGCAAGTCGTTTTCCAATTCACCGTAAGTCCACAAGCCGAGAATTCGGCTAACACCTTCAATGATATCCTGCTGCCCCAGACTGATATTTTGGCTGCGCTCGGCATCAAAAAAGAAAAATCGAGCGAGATGCCTAGGCAGGAAAGCATCCCTAAGCTTATAGATTAGCTGCTCGTCATCGATTTGTTCTTCGCCTTTGCCTTCTATTCGGAATGCAGTCGACTTCCAGATTGCAGGTGAGTTGGGTCGAAAACGAACCTCTCGAACCAACCGCATTTTCCTGGAACCGGCGGCATTTTTGTCACGCTGGGATATGGTGATTTCAAATCCCATCGTGTCGATCCCCTCAGATTCGGCTTTTCTATTAAGAGAGTTTTCAAAAATAAACTTTGTCGCATCAGACCCAGAAGTTTCGACCTTTTTCAGATCTCCGATACCTGCCTCGCCAACTACTGCCAGATAGAGTGCTCTGAGAAGATGGGTTTTCCCCGCTCCGTTTTTTCCACCGATCAAAACGCCGCACCGACCTTCAAGTTCGTCGAAGCGTAGAATGTTTTCGCCATAGTAGGGACCAAAATTCTGAATGGTCAGCGAGTCAATAGATACGTTAGGCATGGCTTAGGTGTCTTGATGCACACGCTCTGCTTCATTTAGAGCTGCGTCCTTGAGAATATTAAGGAGGTCGTCAGGGAGCCCCATTGCGCGGTGGCTCTCAGAGTAGTCCTCTACTTTGGCGAGGAGCCTGCGAAGGATATCTGGAGAAATATCTTTCTCAATTGCGACTTCATCCTGCAATTCACGGAGTCGCCCTGCTTCTTTGAGATCTACCATGTGAACCCCCTTGATCCGGTTGACGATTCGCGCAACCCCCCGTCCATCATCGGGATCGCGGGCCGCGTTCCAAAATTTCTGAATGAGTAACAACTCTTCTTCACTGATAAGCTGCATTCCAGTCTCTTCCTGTAACAGAAGCAAGCGTTTAAGTAGTTCTCGCCTTCCTTTAATAGTTAGTGGGCCGTTACCTTCAGCCCCGTTCATGCGACGATTATCTCGCCATCCGTTCTCGGGGTCCCGGAATTCTAGCAAGGTATTCCGAAAATCAAGCAAGTGTTCCATACGCTCGTCTCCGCTTTCCAAGAGCCCTTCGCTCGCTTTGTCTCGCTCAACGACCGTGCAAGTCCAGCATCCAAACCGTGAATTTCCGCAACTCGGAGTGCTTTCGTCGACTACCAACGGGCATTCTCCCCCTGACGCATTTGAATACAATTTGTAGAGTTGACGATTATCACCGCCCCAAGGATTGGCTCGCTGCAGCAGGTAGGCCCAAACTTCTTCCGTGGACAAATATTCGATGGGATTGTTAATCCAAACATTTCTCATGTCCACATGCCGCCGCAAATTGTTCCGCGTCTCACGGTTACCCATGTTGCGCGAACGCTCCGCGCTTTCTCCGCGACGAGCCCCGAGGTGGAGGATGGCTTCTGACCATTTCCCACCCTTCATCGTTCTCTCCACGAAAGTGGTGACAGGATCGATTTTTAAGCGCTGGGTGCACCACCTGAAAACCCGGTTCGGAGGCGGATATCCCCGCCCGATGATGTTCACCCAGAAGGATTGTTCCGGCGGAGGACGGAGCAAATTTACATCCACTTTCATACTCTCCGTATTGGAGAATTTCTGCATTTTGGCCAAGGTCCCTTCAATCATTTCTACGATAGCCGGGATTTCTACCCTGGTATCCGTACAGACCACTGCTATTGGCTTAATCCTTTGATTTATAGGTATTTCTAGAACCACCTCATAGATTAGTGAGGCTACCATGGTGCTGTCTTTCCCGCCACTGAAGCCCACAATCCATGGTCTAGGGTCGGTAAGGTAAAGGTCGCGGAGAGAATCTTTTATTTCGGAGAACACGTCGGCAGGTGTATCGGCAATTTTGGAATACCGGTCAAACCTCATGTGCTTGACCCAGATCTTCTGTAAGCGCTCCGCCGAGCGTTACGGCTGAATAGGTGCCGCCGCCGAAAAACAAATTCGATTTAACCCCTAGCTACAGCAGCAACCGTGAATCATTGGACCTTTCGGTTCAAGCCCAGAGCTATTCATTTGGGTTGCAGGGGAATCACAGTTCCGGAAGTAAGAATATCAAGAATTAGAAATTCTTTACATCAGGAATCATTGCGGCTGAGTCTGACTTACCTCCCCTAGCTTCAAGAAGGTTGGCGATAGCTTTGTCACAGTCAGATTTTTTCAAAAAGGAAGAGTCTTGAGCTATGACGGCATGCTTTTCAAAATCATAAGCTGATTCCCATAGAGTCGCTGAACTTTCGATTTCTTTTACCCTGCATGCAAATACTGACCCGTCAGCACTCCAAAAATACTCAATTGTCGAAAATTTCTCAGGCCATTCGCCTTCACCCAAAAAATAAGGTTTGAAAAATGTGTAAGGCCAGTCAGAGACCATGATTCCTACAGTTGCATCACGGGATTCTATTTTTTTTGCGAAAACCCTATTTCCTTTAATGGGGCCGAGAATCTCCCTCGCTTCGCTTGGGAAAAAGTTACGGCGAGTGACGTAGAAAGATATGCTAATTCCAATAAATATGAACGCTGAAATAAGCTTTAAACCTAGTTTCTTTGGGGACTTTTTCATCTCTTTTTAAGTCTGAGTCGCAAAACTACAAAGGCTAGCAGTAAAATCCCTACCCCAACAGCAATGCAAATCAAGGCTATAGAATTGTCTGTTGGCTCGAGCGTCTTCGAATTCCTCGTCGACCAAGAGGGAAAAGTCACATCAGCTTTTGAAGGCTGGATAACTTCAGAAATTACGCCTTCAGAAGAGGAGCTTTGCTCTTGGTTTATTTTCTGACGTTCCTCCTGCACCGGCAAAACCACATTTCCTAAATTGCTGACGGATAGTGAAGCTACATGCTTTAAGGCTTCATGAATAGATGCTCCTGTAAATAAAACCTCGCGGTATCTTGCTGTTTCTGGCATTTCAGTTAGAGGAGTACCATAGGATATCACTAGCCGAATTTGAAGATCCAGTTTGGGGCCAACCAAATGCGCTAATGAAATATGTCCCTCTCCACCCTTTCCGAACCCCTGGGACCCGGTGTAGGCAACCGAACCGTCAGCAAAATCCAGACGCTTTATGTCTCCCTGTTGCTGGTCAAGTTTCGTTCGTAATTCTTTATTTAACAGGAAACCTTCACGCGTAACCAGTACTTGTATCGGCGAGAAACTGTCATCATCAGACTGAAAAAGCGTCGCTGAAACAATTGCATTCCCGTATTTTTCAGAAACCTCCTCTGTTTTGTCCAGAGCCTTCAGCTTTTCAGCCGGGTAGCTGAAGGCGGAAGCTACGGATTCCAACGATAGAGGTTGGATGGCCTCCCCAAGGCTCACGCAGGGTATCAGAAATAGAATTTGAGATATTATAATGCTTATGTGCTTCATCTTCAAAATTCCTGATCTACAGATTTCGTGCCGTTGAATACGTCGCGCGTGAAAAAGATCTTGCCTGCATCCGATTCTGAGCCCGTTGCAAGGGTTGCATGCCCCGCCTGAACAAGAGCGGCCTGCCTCGCCTTCAAAGTTCCAAAATAAGAAAAATCGTAAAGATCCGTCAGGGAGCAAGAATACGTCACATCGCCGACCTCGATTTTCCCGCCTGCAACCCAGCGTGACTTGACAGACATGGTTCCGACAAACGTTACCTTTCCGAAAGCATAACCGAATTCGTTGAAGCCGATCCACTCAGAATCAGTTCTGAGCAGATCTCTTGATTTTGAAATGTTGTATGTTCCTGAATTGCCCCACGCGCCCCCCAGAGAAGTAGCGGCCTTGATTGCGGCAAGGTTGTCGCCGATGACCTCATTGATGATCCCAGCCAATGCATACGAGTTTTTGGCATCGTCTGATGCCTCTGAGCCATCGTAGAAAGAGAACATGTAAGTCGGACAGGTGTTGGAGGAATTCCACCTCGCTCCGACAGGGTGTGAAAGCCCAGGCTGAGTCGATGAAACAGCGTGCGAATACGTTGTAGTGGCTTCGGGAACCGACTTGCTTCCATGGGCGAAAGCGGAAGCCAGATCTCCCGCATAGTCGGTAGTCCACACATTATTCATGACAGTGGCTGACTTCCCGTCGTCAAAATCTCCCTTAGTTCCAATAACTATCTTATCCAAGTTAGCTAGGCCTGTCGATACGGTCGTTCCATTGGCATCTGTTTTGGGAGTTTTCTGGAAAACCTTAGTCACTTCGCTGTTATCCAGCTTCCCGTTGTCGTTTGTGTCGAATCCGGCAACAACTTCGTAGAACCCGGTCAACGCAGGGGCTTCCCCCGTAACAACAGTAAGATTCAGTTTTGATTTGGCGGGCGCCACTTTGCTGGCCGCGTCAGCTGATATCGTGCTGGTTCCGACTTTCCGTATGCCCGTAAAGATTTTTGAGGCAAACGGTTTTGGTGTCTTCATTTTGACAGCCAAGCGTGCGTATCCTCCAGCTACCGAGGCCATCATCATCGGATTGTTTGGCCAGCCTTTGTAATAAGGCGAAGGCAGCTTATTCGCCTCATTTCCCGAAATTTGGTCTGAAATGACCTGTTCGACATCGTATCCCAACAATACCACACGCTTCGATTCGAATTTTTGCTTAAATTCAGCCTCGGTGGTAGCTACGTCGCTTGCCTGAACCGCAAGTATATGGTCGCTGCCGTCAAGCTTGCCCGTGAGGCCATTGTATGAATCAACCAGAACTCCACCATGGTCGGCCCAAGGCTCCACCTTGAACGTATAATCATAGTCTGGCCCTTCGGCTGGAGTGGAAGAGGTCGCAGCTTTCACTGAGAACTTCGACGATTGCCAGTCTATCTGGAAGGTATATGTTTCGCCCTTGATAAAGATATTTTTTGTCTCCTCTTTATATTGGCCGAAACCGCCTGACCGCAGCGTATATATCCTCTTTTCCGATCCCGTTACAGGATCAATAAGGAAGCAGTTCATTGAGTAATCCTCGCTCTTGCTTCCGCTTTCATCGCCTATTCCCAAGGTTACCCAGAATTTTTGCTCTGGGGGAATAGGCTGGCCTCCATCTGCGCCACTAATCGGATTAGAGCCTTGGTTGATTTCTACGTTGTCGTTTGTCCCGTCTCCGTCAGAATCCTTGTTCCGGGGATCGGTGTTATTGCGGAACTCATCGAGATTGTTGACGCCATCGCCGTCATAATCCTGATCAGCGTCGGGCACTATCGGATCCAAGTAAGATGGCGCTGGAGGAGCCGCAGCCATTATCGAAAATGAAGCCCCGCTTCCGGACGAGCTATACTGATATTCCCAACCATCTGGCATCAAATCGCCGTCAGAGTCCGGATTGGCAATGTTAGTCCCTATGCTTTGCTCAAGCAGATCGTTCAGATCGTCGTCATCCGAATCTGAATCGACGGATTGCGCGACGAACGGCGAGACCATGAAGTTGTTTTCGCCAGGATTCTGAATCCCGTCTGAATTGGTATCGCGCCAAAGCCTCGTAGCATTTTCGGTCACATCCCAGAGTCCGTCATGGTCAATGTCTTCCCGGAACAACATCTGCGCTTCAGAAGCGCTGATCATTCGTGAATATAATCTTAAACGATCAAAACGAGCACGCGTCGCCGTCACACTCAATCCGTTGCCCGTAGGGTAGGTTCCCGTAGGAGACTGTCCATTGAGACGTCCAAGACTAATCGACGAGAATTCATCGTTTGGAATAGTTGAAACGCCGTCGTTATTGGAGCCGACCTGGACGCCATCAATATAAAGAATGGTGTTGCTGCCGTTCAGCACGAAGGTGTATTGATGCCATTTACCGTCGTCGCTGGTTCCCAACGGTCTCGTCACTTTCACTCCGTTGTCAATGACTACAGGTGGGTTGATCAAATTCGCGTTGGAATCATGGTTACGAAACATATGACCACCCGCACGGAGAAGCTCTTCCGTCGCGCTTTTCTTTTCTATCCAGATACCATTTACATAGTCGGTATATCTGCCATACATGTATGTTTTAACGCCTGAGACGTATTTCCAAGCGGGGTAACGGTAGTGATGACTGAATAAGCCTATTGGATTGCCATATGTAGTGGAAGTTACAGCCCCCTTTTTAATCATCACCCAAAAGGAAACGCTATAAAGTCCTCGATTTCCTATCAGATCATTTGGAAAGCTAAGGAAGCTGCCACTTTCGTTATCGAAGCCTTTGGACACCATTCCCTCAGGACTTGTCGAAAAAGTGTTATAAGCCAGCGCCTTGCGAGCGTTCGCAGTGGAATCAGGATAGTAAAATGGCTGCTGACTTGAGCCAGCAGGCGGTGAATAGGGTAACGTGCTCTCAAAATCCCAGCGACCAATGATGCCGCCTGCAATACTTAAAGGGATATTTTGGCTGTTCACCAATCCTGCGCCGTCAGGATTTGCCAGTGCATTGCTAATCGTGGGGATGGTATCAATGTTGTCTGGAATTCCGTCTCCGTCCGTATCGCCTGAAAGAGGGTTTGTTCCTTTGGCTGCTTCTTCATAGTCGGACAACGTGTCTCCATCCGTATCGGTATCGTCGGAGGCTACGCGCCAGAATAGCCTCTGAGGCCTTGTGCCGTCTTCGTTTAGGGGCTCGACTGCGATCTGAATCTCAGCGCCTGTACCCGCCATGGGCTGGTCAAACAGAACCCAGCTTCCCGGAGCGAGATCAGATGAGACCAGTAGCTTGTATTGTTTGCCAATCACAGTTGGCCAAGAGATAACGAACGCTTTCGGAGCCTCAGCCGGGAGCCCTTCGGCTATGGGACTTTCTGTAATTTTTGTCTGAATCAATCCCGTCGGAGGCTGGGGGTCATTAGGGTTGGTACCCGCTACAGATTCCGTGAGATTGTTCCAGCCATCGCCGTCTGGATCAGCGGTAGCTGAAAACGTAGACGGAAAAACCGCACCATTGTTCCAATGCTTTTCCCAGTAATCGCTCATACCGTTGCCATTAGTATCAGTAAGCGTAAGCGCCTGGGAATTGGCGACTGTCAGCATCGCGACAGCAGCTATTGAAAGTATGAGAGAAGATCTCATCTTGCGTCCTCCTCTTGTTGGCTTGTGTAAGCTTCCTGCGCTTTTCCAAGCTCATCGATTCTCCAGTGATGGAAGACCAGATTCTTTTTTTCGGGAGGATTTGCTTTCAAATATTCTTCTCTCTCCCGAGCCTCTTCGATTCTAGCTCGGTAGGATGCTTCGAGCTGATCTTTCTGGCTGTTATATATGTTATGTAGGGCTTGGATTGGTGCCAGTTGGTCGGGCGTAGCGCTTCCTTTAACGACTACAAAGCTGGCAGAGCCTTCTGGAAATTCTGGGATGTCCGTCGGCAGATCCCAGAAGGGCTTCTTCGCCGGAGACTCCATAAAACTTTCCAGATGGAAGTCAGATGCTGACAAAATCAGTGAATATGAGACTCGGCTGCTTCCTTCGCCCGTCTCGAAAGAGGCGAAGCCTCCAAGGAATAGAAAGTTAGCTGACGACCAAAAAATTATTTCTTCACCTCCCTCCTCTGGCCAATACCTCACCAATGTTCGATATTTGCCTGGGGAATCATCGGATGAATAGACGCTGCCACCG
>Ga0157370_10001263_pt1 | contig 31604 bp, 22 predicted proteins | sample C35metaG_FD_113463 | JGI IMG/M metagenome (GOLD analysis project Ga0157370, IMG submission 113463) | Corn rhizosphere microbial communities from Kellogg Biological Station, Michigan, USA - C3-5 metaG | ecosystem: Host-associated > Plants > Roots > Rhizosphere > Soil | place: USA: Michigan...
CCGTCAAAAGCAGTAATTGAAGCAGTCGCTGCGGCAATTCAAGACGAAAACGGGCATGGTTATCAAAGCTATCAGGGATTACCAGAAATGAGGCAGGCGATGGCAGATTTTTATAAAGATCAGTTTGGTGTTGAAGTGAATCCGAATAATGAGATTTTACCTCTGATGGGTTCGAAAGAAGGAATTATGCACATTTCGTTAGCATTTTTAAATGAAGGCGATCATGTTTTAATTCCGAATCCAGGTTATCCAACTTATACTTCGGTAACCAATTTAGTTCAGGCGGTTCCTATTTATTATGATTTGAAAGAAGAAAATGGCTGGGAACCAGATTTTGAAGCTCTTGAAAAATTAGACCTTTCGAAAGTAAAAATTATGTGGCTGGGATATCCGCACATGCCAACAGGAGCGAGAGGAAGTTTAGCGTTATTTGAAAAATTGGTTGCCTTTGCTAAAAAACACAATATATTATTGATCAACGACAATCCGTATAGTTTTGTTTTGAATGATAATCCGATGAGTTTATTGCAGGTTGAAGGCGCAAAAGAGGTGGCTTTAGAATTGAATTCACTTAGTAAAACCTTCAATATGGCAGGCTGGAGAGTCGGAATGGTTTTAGGAAATCCTGAAATTATCGATGCGGTTTTAAAAGTAAAAAGCAACATGGACAGCGGAATGTATTACGGAATTCAGAAAGGTGCGATTGCAGCTTTAAAATGTGATAAATCGTGGTTTGAAGATCAAAACAAAATCTACAGACGCCGAAGAGAATTAACAGAAAAACTAGCAGAAAAATTAGGCTGCGAAGTGTATAAAGAAGGAGTTGGATTATTTGTTTGGGCAAAGCTTCCGGAAGGAATCGAATCATCAGAAAAGTTCATTGACGAAATATTATATGAGAAACACATTTTCATCACGCCGGGAACAATCTTCGGAAGCAATGGTGAAGGATATATTAGATTCTCATTGTGTGTGAAAGAGGAAAAAGTACAGGAAGCGATAGATCGATTTTAGTAATTGTAGATATCAGATTTTAGATTTTAGATTTTCAGGCTGAGCGTCTCGAAGCTTCGGGAAAAGCCTTTTTTAATTGGAATTTGGAATTTAAAATTTTGGAATTTAAAGAAATAGTATGAAAGTATACGTAATAGGAATAGGATTAATAGGCGGTTCGATGGTGCTGGACATCAAAGACCAACATCCTGATTCGACAATTTTTGGAATTGATAATAACGAAAAACATTTGCAGGAAGCAATTGATTTAGGAGTTATCGACGAGGCAGGAAGTTTTGAAGATTTGGCTGAAGCCGATTTTGTAATTGTTTCGGTTCCGGTTGATGTGGCGCTGACAGTTTTGCCTAAAGTTCTGGATTCGGTTGGAGATAAAACGATTGTTTTTGAAGTAGGTTCAACGAAAAAGCCAATTTGTGAAGCAGTAGCTAATCATCCGAAAAGAAGAAATTTTATCGCTACACATCCGATAGCAGGAACGGAGTTTTCGGGACCTTCGGCAGCGATAAGAGGTTTGTTTAAAGGAAAGACAAACATTATCTGCGAAGTGGAAAAAACCACTTTTAAATTGCAGGAAAAAGCATTAAAGCTTTTCAGCGAAATCGGAATGAGGATTCGATACATGGATCCGACTTCGCACGACAAACACATTGCTTACGTTTCGCATTTGTCACATATTAGTTCGTTTATGCTTGGAAAAACGGTAATGAACAAAGAAAAAGACGAACAGGATATTTTTGATATGGCGGGAAGCGGATTTGAAAGTACCGTTCGTCTAGCTAAAAGTTCACCGGCAATGTGGACGCCGATTTTTAAGCAAAACAAGGAACACGTTCTGGAAACATTAGAAGAATATATTTCAAATCTCAGTCGGTTTAGAGATTTGTTGAAAGATGAAAATTACAACGCCATTTTTGAAGAAATGGAAAGTACAAATAAAATAAAAGAAATACTAAACGGATTAACAACAACTAAAAAGTAAATTAGAATTAAGATGGAAAATAAGAAAGAAATGAGAAAGTGGTTAGAAGATTTCAATTTAAATCACCCACTTGTGATAGCTGGACCATGTAGTGCAGAGACTGAAGATCAGGTTTTAAAAATTGCTCACGAATTAAAAGATTCAAAAGTTAGTGTATTCAGAGCTGGAATCTGGAAACCAAGAACGCGTCCGGGAGGATTTGAAGGTGTTGGGGAAATTGGTTTAAAATGGTTGCAGAAAGCAAAAGCTGAAACTGGTTTATTAATGGGAACTGAAGTGGCAACTGCAGCTCATTGTAAACTAGCTTTAGAACACGATATCGACGTTTTATGGGTTGGTGCACGTACAACTGCAAACCCTTTCGCAGTTCAGGAAATTGCTGATACTTTAAAAGGAACAGATAAAATCGTTTTGGTTAAAAACCCAGTAAACCCAGATTTAGCTTTATGGTTAGGTGGTGTTGAGCGTTTACATATGGCTGGAATTGAGAAATTAGGAGTTATCCACAGAGGTTTCTCTACTTACGAAAAAACAAAATACAGAAATATTCCAGAATGGCAGATTGCTATCGAATTGCAAAATAAATTTCCTGATTTACCATTAATCATCGATCCATCTCACATTACAGGAGATCGTAAAATGATTTTTGAAGTAACGCAAGAGGCTTTAGATTTGAACTACGATGGTATGATTATCGAAACACACTACGATCCAGACAACGCTTGGTCTGATGCTGCGCAGCAAGTAACTCCAGACGCTTTGAAACAAATCATTAAAGATTTGACTATCAGAAAAACGGATGATACTACAGATGAATACAGTTCAAAAATGACTAAATTAAGAGCTAACATCGATGTTTTGGATGCTAACTTATTAGAGTTATTAGGAAAACGTATGAAAGTTGCTGACGAAATTGGTCAGGTGAAAAAAGATGCAAACGTAGCGATTCTTCAAAACAACCGTTGGAACGAAATCTTAGGAAAAATGATTTTAGAAGGTGAGAAAAAAGGTCTTACTGAAGAGTTTGTTTTGAGAATGTTCAAAGCAATTCACCAAGAAAGTATAGGTCACCAAGAGAAAATTTTCAACGCATAATTTTGCTGAACCATATAAGTGATATAAGTTAATTTTAGTTTTTGAAAACAAGATCCCTAAATTTTCTTATAACATTAATTGAAGATAGATTGTTTTTTAAAATCTCCATTACTTTGAAAAGAAGTTTTGGGGATTTTTGTTTTTAGATTATATCAACCAACGTTTGAATCTTAATGGCGGAACGTTTTTCTCAATCAATTCAGAAGGTTGAAACCTTGGGCTATGTTTAAAATTATTCATTTATCTTTGCAGGGATTTAGTTTTCAAATCTGAAATCTAATCCCGAAGTTTCGGGACAACAATCTAAAATTAAAGAATGACAGGAATCGTATATAAATCTACAGGAAGCTGGTACACCGTAAAATCTGAAAAAGGCGATTTTATTGAATGCCGTATGAAAGGGAAATTCAGAATGAAAGGTATCAAAAGTACCAACCCAATTGCTGTAGGTGATATTGTCGATTATGAATTAGAAGAAACTTCAGATGCGGTAACCGGAACGATTTATAATATCCATGAAAGAAAAAATTATATCGTTCGTAAATCAGTTAACTTATCGAAGCAGATTCATATTATTGCATCAAATATTGATCAGGTTTTTTTATTGATTACGATTGATAATCCGCCGACAACGACGAGCTTTATTGACCGTTTTCTAGTTACTGCAGAAGCATACGGAATTGAAGCTATCCTGATTTTTAATAAAATTGATACGCTCAACGAGCAGACTTTAGACGATCAGTTGTATTTACAGCATATTTATACCGAAATTGGATATAAATGCCTTAGAATTTCATCAACAGAAAATAAAGGCGTCGACCAGTTAAAGGAAATGATGATTGGAAAAGTAAGCATGTTTTCTGGACATTCTGGAGTTGGAAAATCAACTTTGGTGAATGCAATGGAACCAAGCCTGCATTTAAAAACAACAGTAATTTCAGAACAAAGCAAACAAGGACAGCATACAACTACTTTTGCCGAAATGTATGATTTATCTTTTGATGCTCGAATTATTGACACACCTGGAATTAAAGGTTTCGGAATTGTCGATATGGAGCCATCTGAAATCAGCGGTTATTTTCCAGAATTCTTCAAACTGAAAGACCAATGTAAGTTTAACAACTGTTTACACAAAGAGGAACCTCATTGTGCGATAAAAGCAGCTTTAGAAAAAGACGAAATCGCTTGGTCACGTTACAATAGTTATCTTAAAATCCTTGAAGGAGATGACGAGCATTATCGCACCGATACTTATGGTGAAGATCGTGCAGCTAGTGATGAAACACGTAAATAATTGTGAATTGTGAATTGTAAATTTTGAATTATGGCTGATAACATAATTAAAACAAAGTCATTTAATTTTGCACTTAGAATTATTAAACTTTTTCAATTCTTAAAAAATGATAAAAAGGAATATGTTTTAAGTAAACAATTACTTCGCAGCGGTACTGCAATAGGGGCGTTAATTAGAGAATCTGAGCAAGCAGAGAGTAAAAAAGATTTTATCCATAAACTTGCAATTGCACAAAAAGAGGCAAATGAAACAGATTACTGGCTAGAGTTGCTGTTTCAATCTAATTATTTAAGTGAGACTCAATTTAAATCTATCAAAAGTGACATTATTGAAATAAATAAAATTTTAGCTTCAATTATTATAACCTCTAAGCAAAAGCTTAGTTTTTCATAAATTCACAATTTACCATTTACCATTCACAATTTCTATGAAAATAATAATCCAAAGAGTTTCAGAAGCATCAGTAACTGTAGAAGGTCAAACAACAGCAGATATTCAAAAGGGATTATTAGTTTTAGTTGGAATTGAAGACGCCGACACTCAGGAAGATATTGACTGGCTTTCTGGAAAGATTATAAAAATGAGAATTTTTGGAGACGAAAATGATGTTATGAATTGCTCAGTTCAAGATATTGACGGCGATATTATTGTAGTAAGTCAGTTTACACTTCATGCTTCTACTAAAAAAGGCAACCGCCCATCTTATATAAAAGCTGCAAAACCAGATTTTGCAATTCCTATGTATGAAAACTTTGTAAAATCTCTAGAAAAAGAATTGGGCAAAAAAGTTCAAACAGGAATTTTCGGTGCCGATATGAAGGTTAATCTCTTAAATGATGGACCAGTTACCATAATAATGGACAGCAAAAATAGAGAGTAAAATTTTATTAAACATTTGTTAAGGATTTCTGAAAATAATATATATTTGACGAAAATACCTACTAATGAAAAACCTCTTTTGCGCGTTATTTTTTGTTATAATTACCGCTAATTCTTTCGCTCAAAAGAGCGATTATTCCATTTTAAAAATTTCTGATAGTCTTAAAGAAAACGCCAATGCTGTTCTTCGTTTAGATCAGATGGATATTGTTATTGCTTCGCAACGAAGTATGAATATCAAAGTACAACGAGTTGTTTCTGTTTTAAATAATAAAGGTTTAAACGATATTGACGCTTTTCAGCATTATGATAAAACAACTTCCATAAAAAGTATTGAAGCCGTTGTTTATGATGCATTCGGAAACGAAATAAAAAAAATCAAACGAAAAGATTTTGAAGATCAAAGCGCCGTAAGCGGGAGTACCCTTTTTTCAGATAATCGAGTACTTTATTTAGATTATACTCCGATTTCATATCCTTTTACAATTGTTTATACTAGTGAGGTGGAGACTTCAAACACTGCATTTATACCACAATGGTATTTTTTAGGCGGTTATTATTTAAGTGTAGAAAAATGTGCGCTGAATGTTACTTTCCCTAAAGATCTTGGATTCAAAAAGAAAGAGTTCCGTTTTTCTGATTTTAATATCACAAAAACAGTTGATACAGATACCAAACTGAGTTATACAGCTGTTAATATTTTAGCTCAAAAGCAAGAAGATCTTAGTCCTTCTCAAACAGATCTTTTTCCTAAAGTCATGATGGGACTTGAACATTTTCATTTAGAAGGAGTCGATGGGACGGCTACCACTTGGGAAGCTTTTGGGAAATGGTATGGAGAAAAAATCCTAACTGGAACTACAACTTTACCAGAAGAAACTAAAGCAAAAATAAAAGCACTTGTTGGCAATGAAAAAGATCCTGTCAAAAAAGCAAAGATTATTTACGATTATGTTCAAAAAAAATCTAGATATGTAAATATTGCGGTAGGCATTGGCGGCTGGAAACCAATGCTGGCAACAGATGTAGATCGTTTAGGGTATGGAGATTGTAAAGCATTGTCAAATTACACAAAAGCACTTTTACAAGCCGTTGATGTTCCTTCATACAATACAATTTTATACGGAGATCGCTATAAATCAGATATTCAATCGGATTTTGTTTCCATGCAGGGGAACCACATGATTCTTGCTGTTCCAGATAAAGATAATTATATCTGGCTGGAATGTACCAGTCAAGATGATCCTTTTGGTTATCAAGGAACTTTTACAGACGATAGAAATGTTTTGGTAGTAAAGCCAGAAGGCGGGGAAATTGTTCGAACTAAAATTTATGACGATAAAGGAAATACTCAAACAGGAAAAGGAACTTATACAATTGATGAGAATGGAAATTTTTCTGGTACTTTAAAAATAGCTTCCCAAGGAAGTCAATATGCTGCTAAATCCAGAGTTGAGAATTTACAGCCAAACGAAAAAGAAGAACATTATAAAGAATATTGGGATAACATCAATAATTTAAAATTAGGTAAAATAACTTTTACGAATGATAAAGAAAATATTCTTTTTACCGAAGATGTTCAGTTAAGTGCATCAAATTATGGTGCTGTTTCTGGAAATAAAATGATTTTTGTTGTTGATGCATTCAACCAATATACCGGAAATGTAAAGCGCATTAGAAACCGTAAAAATCCATTTCAAATTCAGCGTGGCTATTTAGATACAGATGAAATTGAGATAAATCTTCCAGCAGGTTTTAGTGTCGAATTTCTGCCTCAAAATTATGAGCTAAAAGGAAAATTCGGAGAATATAAAACAGAAATCCTTAAAAAAGAAAACAACAAAATAACCTATAAAAGATCTATGTTCTTAAACAAAGGAAAATATTCAAATAAAGAATATGACGAATACCGTTTGTTTATGGAGCAGGTTTCTAGAAATGATAACGCCAAAATAATACTAACCAAGAATTAAAACTATAACCAAAAACAACCAATGAAAATTATTAAACTTTTTAGCCTGTCTGTGATTTTATTAATCGCTCCCAAAGCGATTTCACAGGATTTTAGATTAGGGAAAGTTTCTGTTGCAGAATTAGAACAGAAAGCACACCCAAAAGATACTTCAGCCGTAGCGGCAATTTTGTATAAAAAAGGAGTGTCTAGAATGGAATTTGACCAAAACGATGGTTTTTACATGCTGACTGATGTAGAAACTCGTGTCAAAATTTATAAAAAAGAAGGATATGACTGGGCCAATCAAGCAGTTTGGTACTACAATACTAACAATCTAAAAGAAAGAGTGTTTTTTTCAGACGCAGTTACTTACAATTTGGTAAATGGTAAAATTGAAAAAACAAAATTAAAAAGTGACGGATCTTTTGATGAAGTCCTTTCGAAATATAGAGGGCAAAAAAAGATTACAATGCCTAACATTAAAGAAGGTTCTGTAATAGAATTTCGATATACGGTAAGATCTCCGAGTGATGCAATGATTCGTGATTGGGATTTTCAATCTTCTGTTCCTGTAAATTATTCTGAGTTTAAAGTAGCATACCCAGAATATTATGTTTTTAAACCAAGACAGAAAGGATATGTTTTTCCTAAAATCACAACATTAAAAAATCCTAAATCGATAACTATTACTAGTAAAGAAAGAGGAGGAAATGGGATGGTGGCAAAAACCGAATTTTACTCTGATAAAGTAGATTATATAGAAACAGAAGTTACTTATGTAGCACAGGATTTCCCTGCCTTAAAAGATGAAAGTTTTGTCAATAATATTGACAATTACAAATCAAGTGTAGAACACGAACTTTCATTAACTCATTTTCCAAATAGACCAATTAAAGAATATTCTACCGATTGGAATTCTGTTGTTCGAACAATTTATGAATATGAAGATTTTGGTCCAGAGTTAAATAAAACAGGATATTTTGAAGAAGATCTAAAAAAATTATTAGCAGGAATTACTACACCTGAAGAAAAGATGTGGGTAATATTAAACCACGTAAAATCAAACGTAAAATGGAATGGTTATACAGGTTATGGCTGCGATAGCGGAGTTAAAAAAGCGTATAAAGAAAAAACGGGTAATATTGCTGATATCAATTTAATGCTTACAGCAATGCTGCGTCATTCTGGACTAACAGCAAATCCAGTTTTAGTAAGTACCCGCTCTAACGGAATTGCATTGTTCCCCAACAGAACAGCTTTTAATTATGTGATTGCGGCAGTTGAAACTCCAAATGGTTATATTTTACTAGACGCAACCGATAAATATTCAACACCAAACGTTCTTCCTTTTAGAACCTTGAATTGGCTTGGAAGATTGATTCGAAAAGACGGAAGTTCAGAAGAAATAGATTTAATGCCTAAAAAAGCATCAAATGATATTGTTTTTATGAATTATGATATTGATGCCGAAGGACATGTTAAAGGGAAAACCAGAAGACAATGCTCAGATTATAATGCAATGATTACCAGAGAAAATTTCGAAAAATTGAAAGAAGAAGAGTATTTAGAGAAGCTTGAAAATAATAGCGGTAAAATCGAAATAAGTGAATATTCAAGAACCAATGAGAAAGATTTATTAGCTCCTGCTATCGAAACTTATTCATTTACCGGAAATAATTTGTGCGAACTTATTGGCGGTAAAATTTATGTGAACCCAATGCTGTTTTTTGCTAAAGACAAAAATCCATTTAAGCAGGATGTTCGCGAGTATCCAGTAGATTTTGGTTATCCGTTTTTAGATAAATACAATATTACAATTAAAATTCCAGAAGGTTATACGGTAGAAACGCTCCCAGCGGCAGTTGCTTATAATATGGAAAATAATTTAGGAAGTTTTAAATTTAATATTGCCGCAAACGATAATGTACTTCAATTAAGTATAGCACATCAAATAAATGAAGCAATCGTTACCACAGAACAATATGAAATGCTGAAAGAATATTACAAAGGCATGATTGAAAAACAAACAGAAAAGATTGTTTTAAAACGAATTTAAAATGCTGTTTAGATCTCTCTTAATTTGTATTGCTTTATTTTGGAATACTATAAATATCCAAGCTCAAAATTATGAGCTTGGAAAAGTAACTATTGCCGAATTACAAGAGAAAATACATCCTGTAGATTCTTCTGCGCCAGCTGCAATTTTATTTAAAAAAGGCAAAACTGTATTTAGTTACAATGATAAAACAGGATTTTCTGCCATTCACACTTATGAGTTCAAAATTAAAATTTATAAAAAAGAAGGCTTAAAATGGGCCGATCAAAAAGTGCATTACTATGTTGGTTACCAGAATTTGAATGAAGATTTATTAACATTTTCAAATGCAGTTACTTATAATTTAGAAAATGGTAAAGTAGAAAAGACAAAGTTAGAAAGCCAAGGATCGTTCAAAAAGAAAATTAATGAATATTGGAATGAAAAAGGAATAACGCTTCCTAATGTAAAAGTCGGTTCTATCATAGAATATAAATATGTTTTAAAATCTGAAAATATCAGCGAGTTTCCTGATTTTGATTTTCAATTTAGCATTCCATTAAACTATTTTGAGTATAAGACAGAATTCCCAGAGTTTTACATTTACAAAACTATTTTAATTGGCGGACACACGATAGAAAATAATTCTAAACTTGTTAATGGAAGCCAGAATTTCACCAATGAATATGGACAAAGCCGCTGGATGTCTTACAAACAAATTGATGCATTTTATTCTGGTAAAAATATTCCAGCTTTAAAAGAAGAACCTTATGTAAATAATATTGAAAACTATAGAGGATCTATTCAGCACGAATTAGAGCGTGTTCGCATGCCAGAACAGCCAGTTAAAGATTTTACTATTACTTGGGAAGGAGTGGCTTCAACAATTTATAAAGAAGATCATTTTGGAAAAGAACTTAATAAAAACAATTTCCTTTTGGCAGATGTTCAAAAATTATTAGTCAATGTTGAATCTCAAACAGAAAGAATGAACATTATTTTTCAATTCGTTCAAAATAAAATGAACTGGAATGAAATTAATAGCTGCCTTACTGATAAAGGTGTCGAAAAAGCATACACAGATCAGACAGGAAACATTGCCGAAATTAATTTTATTTTACTTAATATGCTGAAATGGGCAGGTATAGAAGCTAATCCTGTTTTAGTAAGTACAATTGAAAATGGAGTGCCAGTTTATCCAACAAGAATGGGATTTAATTATGTAATTGTTGCAGCCGAAATAGACGGAAAACAAATCCTGTTAGATGCTTCTCGTAAATTTACATCACCCAATATACTTCCATTAAATATCTTAAATTGGAAAGGCAGATTAATCAAAAACGATGGTACTTCTAAAGAGATTGATTTAGTCCCTGTAAAACCTTCAAGAGAAGTTTCAAATTTGACTTTCAAAGTAAATGAAAATGGAAAAATAGACGGCAAAATTAGAATTCAGAAAACAGATTATGAAGCTTATAAGTTTAGAGTTCAAAACGGAAACAGAAATCAAAAAGATTATATTGAAAAACTAGAACAGAAGCTTGGCGATTTAAAGATTTCCGATTATCTCGTAACCAATAAAATTTCCAATTTATCCGATCCAATTGTGGAAACCTTTAGTTTTGAAACCGATAATTTTGTTGAAAATATAGGAGGAAAACTTTATATAAACCCAATGTTGTTCTACACACCATCTAAAAATCCTTTTTTACAAGAAACTAGACAAATGGGCATTTATTTCGGATATCCAAAACAAGAAAAAGTTCTAGTCAATGTAGAGATTCCAGAAGGTTATGTCGTAGAAACACTTCCTTCTCCTGCTAGGTTTTCACTCGAAGATAATTCTATAACTTTAGTGTTAAATGTTTTAAATGAAGGAAACAAAATTCAATTTAGCTTTTCAAAAGACATTAACAATAGTATTTTTGCAGCCGAGCACTACAATACATTGAAAATTCTTTTTCAGAAAATGATTGCTAGTCAAAACGAAAAAATTGTTCTAAAAAAAGCTTAAAGATGGATTTAAAAAATGCCCAATTAGATGTTGATACCTGGATAAAAGAACATGGTGTTCGTTATTTTAACGAATTAACAAACATGGCTCAGTTAACAGAAGAAGTAGGTGAAGTAGCAAGAATTATTGCGCGCAGATACGGAGAACAATCAGAAAAAGAAAGCGATAAAAATAAAGATTTAGGCGAAGAACTAGCCGACGTTGTTTTTGTAGTTTTATGTCTGGCAAATCAAACGGGAATCGATTTACAAGCCGCTTTTGATAAAAAAATGGACTTAAAATCGGTTAGAGATAAAGATCGTCACAAAAACAACGATAAATTGAAATAATTGTGAAATATCACTCATAAGTTTTGAATTATGAGTTTTGAATTTTGAATTATGAATGGGGAGTGGTAAATTGCGGGGCTGAATTATGTTTCTAATCATTCATAATTCAAAATTCACAACTTACAATTAAAAAAATGAATTTAAAATTAAGCACGAATTCAATATTCACTATTGAGGATTCGCATCTAAATATCACCGGTTCTAAAAGTGAAACGAATCGCTTACTATTACTAAAAGCATTATTTCCAAATATCACTTTAGCCAATACTTCAAATTCCGATGACAGCGAAGTAATGCAGAAAGCACTTGCAGGAAATGACGAAATTGTAGATATACATCACGCAGGTACGGCAATGCGTTTTCTAACCGCTTATTTTTCGGTTAACGAAGGCAGAGAAGTGGTTTTGACAGGATCAAGCAGAATGCAGGAACGACCAATCAAAATTTTGGTGGAAGCTTTGGCTCAATTAGGAGTTGAGATTTCATACGAGAAAGAAGAAGGTTATCCGCCAATCAGAATCAAAGGGAAAAAAGTTACTGCTTCAAAAGTAAAATTAGCTGCAAATGTAAGCAGTCAATATATTTCGGCACTTTTATTAGTTGCTTCAAAACTAGATAATGGTTTAGAATTGACTTTAGAAGGAGAGATCACTTCAATTCCATACATTAAAATGACTTTGGCTCTTTTGAATGATTTAAATATTCAAACTAGTTTTGAAGGAAACGTAATCAAAGTTTTTCCAAAAGAAGCAGTCGAATCAAAAGAAATGGTTGTGGAGTCCGACTGGAGTTCTGCTTCTTATTTCTTTAGTTTAGTGGCGCTGTCGGATGCTGCCAAAATAACATTAAGCAGTTATAAAGAAAACAGCCTTCAGGGAGATTCAGAATTAGTTTCTCTTTATGAAAAAATGGGTGTGAAAACTACTTTCCAAAATAACAAAATGACTTTGGAAAAAGTAGCTGGATTCAATTATCAAGACGTAAATTTTGAATTGAACAATACACCAGATATTGCGCAGACAATTGTAGTAACCTGTTTAGGTTTAGGAATTGGATGTCACTTAACGGGTCTTCATACTTTAAAAATCAAAGAAACTGATAGATTGGAAGCATTACGAATTGAGCTTACAAAATTAGGAGCCAATATTTCTGTAACCAATGACAGCTTGACTTTAGAGCGTTCTGGAAATATTAATCACGATGTACATATCGCGACATACAACGATCACCGTATGGCAATGGCTTTTGCTCCTTTAGCAATTAAAGTTCCAATTATTATTGATGATGCAGAAGTTGTTTCAAAATCCTACCCAGATTTCTGGAATGATTTGAAAGCTTTGAACTTCCAAGTTTCAGAATTGTAGAAATAATTGAACCATATAAGTTATATAAGTTCATTTAAATAAAAGTGCAATAAAACATAGCCTCTGGTTTCAACCAGAGGTTTTTTTATGTTCGAATTTGAGTATAATCGTAAAGTTTGTCATTTCGACGAAGGAGAAATCTTCGTAAGTAACTCCGCAACGAAAATCCAATCTTTGTCGAGCTACTTCCGAAGATTTCTCCTTCGTCGAAATGACAATAATACGTTGAACAGGTTTGTGTAAGAAAAAAAACATTTTTAATGCTTCCCGAAACCGCACAAAATCAAGGACTTTTGAAAATAAACGTCAAAACACTTGACAACGCCTATCTCACAATCGTATATTTGCAGGCGATTTAAAATTTTAGATAAAAAAGTCTAAGATTGATATTTTAAAATCTAACTTCAAATATGAAATTATCACACTTCAATTTCAATTTACCGAAAGAACTTTTGGCTGAATTTCCAGCAGAAAACAGAGATGAATCTCGTTTAATGGTAATTGACCGTAAAAAAAACACTATCGAACATAAAATGTTTAAAGACGTTATCAACTATTTTGATGATGGAGACGTTTTAATTCTTAATAATACAAAAGTTTTCCCTGCACGTTTGTACGGAAACAAAGAAAAAACTGGAGCTAGAATTGAGGTTTTCTTATTAAGAGAATTAAATTCAGAGCAACGCCTTTGGGACGTTTTAGTAGATCCTGCTAGAAAAATCCGTATTGGTAACAAACTTTATTTTGGTGACGACGATTCATTAGTTGCTGAGGTAATTGATAATACAACTTCTCGTGGTAGAACTTTACGTTTCTTATACGATGGTTCTTACGAAGAATTTAGAAACAAATTGACAGAACTTGGAGAAACTCCAATTCCTAAATACATCAACAGAGAAGTAACTGCCGAAGATGCTGAAAGATACCAAACTATCTACGCAAAAGAAGAAGGAGCTGTAGCAGCGCCAACTGCTGGTTTACACTTCTCAAAACACCTTTTGAAAAAATTGGAAATCAAAGGAGTAAATTTTGCTGAGGTAACTTTGCACGTTGGTTTAGGAACTTTCAATCCAGTTGAGGTGGAAGATTTATCTAAACACAAAATGGATTCAGAGGAATTGATTATCAATCAACAAGCTTGTGATATTGTAAATGAGGCAAAAGCAAAGAAAAAACGTATTTGTGCAGTAGGAACAACTTCTATGCGTGCAATCGAAAGTTCTGTTTCTTCTCAAAATACTTTAAATCCGTACGAAGGATGGACAAATAAATTTATTTTCCCTCCTCATGATTTTAGTATTGCAAACTGTATGATTACAAATTTCCACACGCCAAAATCAACATTATTAATGATGATTTCTGCTTTCTGTGGTCATGATTTAATGAAAAAAGCATACGACGAAGCGATCAAAGAAGGATACAAATTCTATTCTTACGGAGACGCGATGTTAATTCTTTAATTAGAATTTATCTTATAAAGAGACCCGACAAGTTTTTAAAACCTGTCGGGTTTTCTGTTTTTATAGTTTTATTTCATGTTTCATGTTTCATGTTGATATGCTTTGTGTGGTTGACCGCAAAGTGCGCAAAGATTTTTATCAAGGTTGACGTTTACAAACGCTAAGTTCGCAAAGCTTTGCGTTCTTCTCTTGGCAAACACAAACTGAGCAAAAAATCTTTGCGCACTTTGCAGTTAAACTGCAGAACGAACTTGAAACCTGAAACATGAAACCTGAAACATGAAACCTGAAACATGAAACCTGAAACATGAAATTTTGAAACTTGAAACAAAACAAACAAATTTTGTTATTTTAGCATCCAAAACAAAAACACAATGACTTTTCAAAATACACGCGAATTCGCGAAACAACTTGATGCTCAAGATGCATTAAATCATTATCAAAACGAATTTATTTTTCCAAAAGTGAATGATAAACGTGTCATTTATTTTACAGGAAACTCTTTAGGATTACAGCCAAAACGTACAAAAGCTTATGTTGATGAAGTAATGAATGACTGGGCAGAATTGGCTGTCGAAGGTCATTTTTATGCACAAAAACCTTGGTGGGATTATCAGGAAAGATTTGCAGAACCGTTGAGTAAAATTGTCGGCGCCCTTCCGTCAGAAGTTACTGTAATGAATACTTTGACGGTAAATCTCCATTTACTAATGGTTTCTTTTTATCAGCCAAAAGGAAAGCGTTATAAGATAATCTGCGAAGAAAAAGCTTTTCCATCAGATCAATATATGTTTCAGAGTCAGGTTCATTTTCATGGATATAAACCAGAAGATGCTATCGTAGAAATTAAACGCCGTGAAGGCGAACACAATATTCGTCTTGAAGATGTTTTAGCAAAAATTGAAGAAGTTGGCGATGAACTGGCTTTGGTTTTAATTGGAGGTGTAAATTATTATACGGGACAAGTTTTTGACATAAAAACTATTACTGCTGCCGGACAAAAAGCGGGTGCAAAGGTTGGATGGGACTTAGCACATGCTGCTGGAAATATCAAATTAGAACTGCATGATTGGAATGTAGATTTTGCCGCTTGGTGCAGTTATAAATATATGAACTCAGGACCTGGAAATGCTTCTGGAGTTTTTGTTCACGAAAGACATCACAACGATCCAGATTTACCTCGTTTTGCAGGCTGGTGGGGACACAATAAAGAACGCCGTTTTAAAATGGAACCTAACTTTGATCCAGTTCATGGAGCAGGAGGATGGCAGATTAGTAATCTTCCAGTTCTTTCTTTAGCACCATATTTGGCTTCTGTAGAAATGTTTGCTGAGGTTGGAATGGACGCTTTAATTGCTAAACGTGATCATATTACCTCTTATTTAGAATTTATTCTGCACGAAATTGACAAAGAAGTAAAAGGGAATTTTGAAATTATTACGCCTTCAAACCCTGCAGAGAGAGCTTCACAATTATCAGTTTTTCTTCATGGAGAAGGAAGAAGTTTGTTCGATTATTTAATGAAAAATGGAGTAATTACAGACTGGCGTGAACCAAACGTAATTCGATTAGCTCCAGTTCCATTATATTGTTCTTATGAAGATATGTACGATTTCGGACAAATTCTAAAAACAGGAATTTTAGGGAAGTAAAAGTTGATGAATCTCGCAAAGGCGCAGAGTCGGAAAGTTTAATCTTAAAGTTTGAATAGCGTCCAGCTTTAGCTGGATGACAATAAAACATAAATCAAAAAGGCTTTAGCCAAACTATAAAAGTTTGACTAAAGCCTTTTTTTATATTCCGCAAGAAAGTAGTGATGAGAAAAAAACTTTGCGGCTCTGCGCTTTTGTGCGATTAATAAATCAACTACAATAATTAATAATTAAGTATCAAATCTTCTAATCTTATAAACTTTCGAAAAAATTCTGTAACAATCATTATGGCGGATATTCCGTATTTTGTAATGTATAATTATTAAAACTACAATCATGAAAGGCTTATATATAATAATGGCGGCAATTCTTTTAACTTCTTGTCAAAATCAAAGTAAACAAGATTTAAATAAAGCCAAGCAAGCCAGTATTGATTCAATGAAAGTTGAGATTAATAAACAACGCGTTATCGATTCAATGAAGACAGAAATGGCTAAGATAAAAGAAGAGCAAAAAGTTGAATCTGAAAAAGAGAAAGTTGTAGTGGTGCATCAGCAAGCTGCAAACGGAAATACAGCAACAACAACGACTACAACGAAAAAGAAAGGCTGGAGTGCAACTGCTAAAGGTGCTGTAATTGGTGCTGGAGTTGGTGCCGCAACCGGAGCAATCGTCAGCAAGAAAAAAGGCGAAGGAGCTATTATTGGAGGTTTGGCTGGTGCTGCTTTAGGAACAGGAACTGGTGCTGTTATTGACAGCAAAAATAAAAAAGAATAGATATTAAATCTTTATAATAAGAACGCCGATTTAGAAACCTAAATCGGCGTTTTGTTTTATGCTAATTCTAATGTTGGAATTTGAATGGCATTCAATTCTGATTTATAGAAATTGAATTGATTTCGTATTTTCTCTTCTTCTTTCTTAAAATACAAAGTAGATGAAAGTAAATTTTGATAATATTCAATTCCTTCTAGAATATTTGTTTTAAAAGAATTCCATTTTTTAAGCTGATTGGCCGTTACTTCGCCAGAAATAGTTTCGATTTCATTTCTAAAATAATCAACATACATTTTTAATTCCTTCACAAATAAATTCGGACGGTCATTAGTTCTCAAAATCGATTTTCCTTGATAAATGTGCTGCAGCATATCTTTTAAAGAAACTTCTTGATCAAAATAAGCCAGATTAGGTCCCGGACAGATTACCACACCCTGCGACTGGCCTTTTATTTTGATATCATTTTCGAGATAAGAAGCATTTGCTAAACCAACGCACAGACAAGATTTCTCTGTTATTTTAATTTTGCTTTTTTCGAATTCTTCGATAGTTAGAGAATCTTTTTTTGCTTCTAATTCTTGTAGTTTAATATCCTGATATTTTTTGGATGCCGTACAAATTCCGTGTGGATCGTATTCTTTACTTAGAGCCAAAAATTTCTTTGGGCAGGAACTTCCAGCTTTATTTTCTTCGATGCGTTTTTGTTTTAAGATTTCGTTTGACGTGCCACGCAAAGTATTAAAAGGAACTCCTAAGGGCGAAATGTGACTTAGGTAAAAATCGTCTTCTTTGGCATTCTTTAATAAACTTCTTGTTTCCTGATCTACAGATGTTGCTTCGGGAACTAATAAAAATGGAGATCCCCAGCCAACAGAATCGACTTTATATTCGTATAATAAAAATTCATGTTCTTCTGCAGTTCCAACACCGCCTTGGACTGTAATTTTTAATTCTAAAGGTGTTTCTGGAAAAACTTGATTTTTGAGCTGTAAAGCTTTAATCATTAAATCGTGAGCCGATTGTACCAATTGTTCTTTTTTCTGCTTGAATTCTTCTAAAATAGTGCCTAATAAGAGTCCATCAGTGGCAAAGGCGTGACCGCCGCAGTTTAAACCCGATTCGATTCGGTATTCAGAAACCCAAAGTCCTTTTTTGGCCAAGAAATTTCCCTGAATCATTGCCGATCTAAAATCGCTCACTTTTAAAATGATTTTCTTTTTAAGTTCGTTTTTTTCGTTTGGGAAAAAATCTTGAAAGTTCTCAAAGTAACCGAATAATCTCGGATTCATTCCAGCAGAAAGAATCACAGAAGATTCTAAATTACTTTTTGCAAAACCTCTTAAAGCGGCATGAGCATCGTTAAATTCTATTGGAAGCTGTTCATTTTTAACAAAATTATCTTTATCTAATTTTGTCATAATGTTAACGTCGATTTCGCCGGGAAAAAGATGCGTTTCGATATAATTCTGAATATTTTCTTTAAAAGCAATTCCATCATCCAGCAAATTTTGAAATCCTTTTTTAATGTCGGAAGTATTCGGCAGCATCGACATAAAATTTTCAAGCGCAGTTTTGCTTTCGGCTAATTCTGTTTTAAAACTTTCGAATTTTTCTTTTACAATTTTGTCAACTAGATTTAAGTAAGATGTAATTCTTTCGGCGCGGTAATCGTGAAATTTCTGGGTAATTTCTTCGTAAGGAATATTGAATTTAGTGCTGTAGAAATTACGCATCTTTTCAATTAAATCGTCATCGGCAATAGAAATAACAGACGAAATACCATATTGTGCAACACGAATTGGACTGTCAATCGTGTAAGCAAGACCCATTACAGGAATATGAAAAGTATGTAAAGGTGTTTTTGTCATTTGTCTTCGGGTTAAAATAAAGACAAATATTGAAAAAAGGATTTTTCTAAAACCTGATAATTGTCAGGTTTAATTTGTTGCTGCGAATTACACGAATTTCCACTAATTTTTATTCGAAATATTTTAAAAATAATTCGTGAAATTAGTCTAATTCTTGGCAAAAAACTATATCAAAATCTTCTTCAAAGATTCTGCAATGCTTCTCCATAAAAAGTTGTAGAATGATTTTTCCTGAATTCTTTCCAGTTCAACTTCAGCAGTTTTTGCTTTGTCTTTTGAATCATTTTTGACTAATAAATTGACAATTGCCGATTTGAGCTTGGCTTCTTTTTTAGGATCTTTTTTCTTGTAAAGTTTTACTTTTAGATCATCATAATCTAAAGAGGCGTTTCCTTTAGAAATATTATCATTTCCATAAAAATTAAATCGGTACTTATTAAAAACTCCTGTAAAAGAGGCATTCATATAAGGCTTGCTGAATTGTCCCATAGCCCGAACATCAAAATTGGAAATTACACCTTGAATGTGAAATCCGTCATTTTTATCCAGAACGTTAAAACTCCAATCTACATCGAGAGGAGAGGTTTTCATGAAAATACATTTTACTTTAATTTTTACATCATTCGTTTTTTTCAAACCAAAACCACTTCGCAGATTGGTTGCCTGCAGATTGAATTTGTCAAAATTTAAAACTCCCGGACCTTTAGAAAAATCAATTTCTTCTTCGTAAACCAATTTCGATTTAAGAACTTGCAAAGTATCAATTTGAAGTGGGAATTTTATATTTCGCAATAAATGATTGTACAGGTATTTTTTACTCAAATCATCTTTCGGCATTTTTCCACGATAAATATTCGCATCAAAATGATTGATTACAACTGAATTTGCTTTAAAGAAAAAACGATCATTTTTAAAACCCCAATCCATTTTTGAAACTTGTGCCGAATCGAATTTTAGCGTATAAATATCTTTTTCTTTATCTAAACGTTTGATAAAATTTGGGCGGTTAAATTGCGGAATATTAGAAAAATTATTAATTTTTAGAAAGTTTTTCTCGGTGCTTAATTTGCCAATATTAATATGATAAAAAGCACTTGGTCTGTAAAATAAACTGTCAATTACTAAAGTGTAGCTTTCATATTGCAGTGGAATTTTTTCTTTTAAAGTCGCATCCGTCAGCAAAATCCCCTCTAATTTCAAAATGATTTTCTTGATGCTGAAAATAGGTTTTTCGGTATCCAAAGAAACCACATCGACAGTTCCGTCATTGAGATAAATATTCGAAACTGCAATAATCTTACGAAAAGGTTCAAGAATTTCGCTTTTAATACTTTTGCTGTTATTGATAAGTTTCTCGCCTTTTTTATATAAAATCACTCGAGGTTTATTGATAATAATACTTTCGGCCTGAATAATATCACGGAAAGCTAAATCCCAAACATTAAAATGTTTGATTGTAATAGATTCTATTTTAGAAAAAAGTCCGTTTTTACTGTCTTTAGGCTGGTTTTTCGGGCTTACCAATAATGTCTGAGCATAGATATTTCGAGAAAAAAGAGAGACTTCAATTTTTTCGTAATTGATATTGTACGCTGTTTTATTTTTCTCGTGAATAATAATCGGAAGCTGTTTTTTAATCCAGTAATTCAAACCTAAATTGGCAAAAACCACTAGCAGAAAAAGAGAAATTACACCGATTGCTATTTTTTTATATATGGACATTTATAGGATTGGTTTTAAATACATAAATTTAGGCTTTTAAAAAGAATGATTTTTACATTATTCTTCTTTTCGATTACATCATTTTACCAACTTATCGTTTATACCTTTTGCAAAATATGAGAAGATTTAAAAAATTTCTGCTGGTTTTATTAGTACTTATAATTATAATTGGAGTTGGTTTATGCGCTTATATTTTTCATTTAAAACCCAAGTACGAAGGAGAATTGCAGCTGAAAAATATCCAAGAAGAAACTACAGTTTATTTTGATGAATTTGGTATTCCTCACATATATGCCAATTCTGAAAAGGATGCCATGACAGCGCTCGGCTACGTTCATGCGCAGGAAAGACTATGGCAGATGGAATTACTTCGCAGAATTGCACCAGGAAGATTGTCTGAAATCTTTGGTTCTGTTGCACTTAAAAATGATGAATTTTTTGCTGGAATTGGTATTGAAGAAGCTTCTGCGAAAGCGATTGCCAAATTAGACAAAAACAGTGAAAGTTATAAATTGGCAGAAGCTTATCTGGATGGAATCAATCAATATTTGGACGAAGGAACAACACCAATTGAATTTACGTTGGTTGGCGTAAAAAAGCAAAAGTTTACTATAAAGGACGTTTATAATATTTTTGGTTATATGTCCTTCAGTTTTGCGATGGCGCAAAAAACAGATCCTTTATTGACAGATATTAAAAATAAATATGGTGCCGAATATTTAAAAGATTTAGGAATTGAAGGTGAGTTTAATACTACCCAAATTAAAATTTCTAAAGAAAATACAGAAGAATATTCAGAGATTGCAAAATCGGTTACAGCAATGCTGGATCAATCACCAATTCCGCCTTTTATTGGAAGTAACAGCTGGGTTGTTGGTCCTCATAAATCTAAAAGTGGGAAAGTGATTTTTGCAAATGATCCGCATATTGGATTTTCGCAGCCTGCCACTTGGTATGAAGCTCATATTGTAACACCAAAGCATGAATTATATGGTTGTTATCTTGCAGGAACTCCATTTCCGTTACTGGCGCACAATCGTGATTATGCTTACGGTTTAACAATGTTCGAAAATGATGACATCGATTTTTATCAAGAAAAGAATAAAGTTGGAGATCCCACTCAATATCAAACACCTACTGGTTTTGCAGCTTATGAAACCAGAAAAAAAGTAATCAAAGTTAAAGATACTTCAGATGTGGTCTTGACAATTAAATCAAGCCGACACGGACCAATTATGAATGATTTTTTGGAACGTTTGGAAAAGAAAACTCCAATTGCAATGTTGTGGACTTACACCCATCAGCCAATTCAGATTCTAGATGCAGTTTACGGACTTTCGCATGCGAAGAGTAAGGACGAATTTAAAAATGCCGTAAAACTTGTCGCGGCGCCGGGACTTAATGTAATGTATGGAGATGCTAAAGGAAATGTGGCTTGGTGGGCAACAGGAAAATTGTATAAACACAAAGAAGGTGTAAATACGCATTTGATTTTAGATGGATCGAGCGGAAATCATGATATTACCGAATATCTAGATTTTGATAAAAACCCGTCATCAGAAAATCCGAAATGGGGTTATGTTTATTCTGCTAATAATCAGCCTGAAGCTATAGATAATGGATATTTGTATCCAGGATATTACCTGCCTGAAGATCGTGCAAAAAGAATTGCAGGATTAATGGATGCAAAATCCGATTGGGATAAAGAAGCAGTGAGTAAAATGATTTATGACAATACTTCTGATGTTGCCGTTGATGTGGTTAAGAATTTGATTTCTAACATCGATCTTAACACAATTTCAGCAACAGAAAAAGAAGCCATAAAGGTTTTAAAATCATGGAAAGGAACCAACAATTTAGAGGATACTGCGCCAACGATTTATAATAAATGGATTTATTTATATCTAAAAAATACTTTTGAAGACGAAATGGGGGAGGAAAACTTCAATCTCTTTTTAGGAATTTCTGTTGGGAAACAAGTTATTGCCAATCAAATTAAAAATGAAAATTCGGTTTGGTGGGATAATATTAAAACTAAAAATGTAAAAGAAACTAGAAAACAAATTGTTTCAAAATCTTTTCACGATGCAATTATATCATTACAAAATCAATTAGGAAATACTGTTTCTAATTGGAAATGGGGAGAAGTACATACCGTTGAGTACGAACATCCTTTAGGAAAAGTGGCGGCACTTCGAAGATTATTTAATGTCGGACCATTTAATTCGCCAGGTTCAGATGAAGTAATCAATAATTTATTCTTCGGATTTAACGACGAAGGAAAGTATTATACAAAAGGAGGACCTTCAACCAGAAGAATTGTAGATTTCTCTGATGTCGAAAACAGCTGGAGTATTCTGCCTACGGGACAATCTGGAAATCCGTTTAGTAAACATTACGATGACCAAGCCGAAATGTACAACGCTGGAAAATTCAGAAAAATGAAATTGAATAAAGAAGAGATTATAAAAACTTCAACAAAATTGGTTTTTAAACCGAAGGAATAGTTTTGTTTCAAGTTTCAAGTTTCAGGTTTTTTTACTCTTTGTAAAAGTTTAAAACCAAAATTTTAAAGAAATTTGTATTAAACAAAATAACCAGAATATTGTCATTTCGACGAAGGAGAAATCTCCGTAAGTAACTCCGCAAAGAGAGTTTAATCTTTATAGAGCTTCTCGCGGAGATTTGCTCCGCCAGTCACTATCGCTCGAGTCTCCTTCGTCGAAATGACAAAAATGAGAAGACAACTTAAAATTGAATCTTTGAGTCAAAGTTTAAAACTTTGACAAAGAGTACAAAAACTTAGAATCTTAGCATCTTAGAACCTTAGCACCTTTTTATTTAGAAATATACTTCCCCTTCACAATATCAGCAGCAAAAATATTCAGATTATTGATAAGCACTTTATTATTAGTCATTACATTTTTAGTCTGGTAAGCCGTGTCTTTTTCATATGCTTTTAATAAAGTTTCCAGTTCTACTTCATCAAAAACAACAAAACTGTTGTAAATCGCATCCCTAAAATTTTTATAATTAATGCTTTGACTGATCTCCATTGTTTTCTGGTCATTCCAGCCTTCTTTTGCCGAAGTTTCGTTTATTTTCGATAAACAAAAATCAATCACATAATTTTTATAATGTGCTGCTTCGACGATTTTATCAATTATAATTCTGTTTTGCTGTGAAGGCATTGCTGGAGCTTGCGAATTGTTTTGTGATAAACAGTTTAAAGAAATAAATAAACATAAAAATACAGCCAGAAAGCCTTGTTTCTTAAAATTTTTCATAGGTTAAATTGTTATTTTGGGTCTGGCTAAAATAATATTTTTAAAGCTAAATTATCCAATTTGAATGTTAGAAATTGTAACAAAAAAACTCCGATAAAAAAGATTTGAATCTATTTTATCGGAGATAATTTTAAAAGGATTTTTTAAATGTTATTTAGTTTTACTTTTTGAAAGTTCATCTAATACTTTTTTCCCGTTTTCATTTGAAGGATCTAATTCGACTGACTTTTTGTAATTCGCGATAGCTAATTTTTTATCACCATCTGCTAGATAAGCTTCACCTAAACTATCAAAAGCATTTCCTGATTTTGGGAAAGTTTCAACGTTAATTTTGAAAACTTCAATTGCTTCTTTCTTTTTTCCGTTTTGTAATAACTGATATCCAACTCGATTCATATCTCCTTCTTTAATAGCGTATGTAGGATCATTTTTCAGTTTTTTATAAGTTTCGGTTCCAGTCGCTGCGCCTTTTTCATTATAGATATCCAATAAATCTAATGCCAGCGATTTTTTAGGCTGATCAAACGGCTGATTGTATAAAATAGCACGAATAGCAGTGTTCATTTCGCCTAAAACGGTTCCGCCTGTATTGTTTAATAAAACTACAAGATTCTTATCTGCAGGAATACGAGAAATGATTGTATTAAATCCGTTAATACCGCCTCCATGCTCAATAATATTCAATTTACTGGTTTCTCCATTCGGAGCTTCATAAGTTGACCATCCATATCCATAAAAACCGCCCCACGCTTTAATATATGGTTTGTATAAAGATTCTATGGATTTTTCTGAAAGCAGTTTGTTTGTATAAAGCGCCTGATCCCACAAATACAAATCTTCTACCGTTGAGTACAAGGATCCAGCGGCATACGGAATGCTCATGTCAAGATATGCAGCGTTTACAATTTTTTTCCCCTGTTTTTCGTAACCAGCCGCTCTGTTTTTTAAAATGACATCGCTGTGGTCATAACCAGAATTAACCATTTTTAAAGGCGTAAAAATAATTTCCTGTAAATATTGTTCGTATGTTTTCCCTGAAATTTTTTCAATAATATAACCCAATAGAAAATAACCAGAATTGCTATAATTGAATTTTTCGCCAGGAGTAAATTCAAGCGGCAGACTTGAAAACGTTTTTACGAATTCTTCTGGAGTATACGGATTTCGAGCTTTATCTTTAAAAAAGTTTGGCGCACTGGTATAATTCGGAATTCCAGACGTGTGTGTCAATAAGTGATGAATTGTAATTTTACCACCATTTTCTTTTGGATAATCTGGCAGATAAGTTGTGATTGGAACATCTAATTTCAGTTTTCCTTCTTCAGCTAGTTTTACTATTAAAAGTGCTGTAAATTGTTTGCTGATAGAACCTAATCTGAATTTAGTATCAGGCTGATTTGGAACATCCCATTCCATATTGGCCAAACCAAAACCTTTTTTAAAAATTACTTTCCCATTTACGGCAACGAGAGCGGAGCCGTTAAATTGTCCATATTCGTTGTATTTCGCTAAAAGTTGTTCAATTTGCTGTGCTTTATCTTGTGCAAAAGTGCTTAAAGCCGAGATTTGAAAAACTACAAAGAGTGCAATAAGTTTGATTGATTTTTTCATAATGATTGATAATTGGTTGAAATAAATGATTCGTTTTTAATTGATGATTGAAACCTGCTAACCATTAGATATTCAGTGTTTTGTGTCGAAATTACGATTTTTTACTGAAATAAATGTAAGGTCTTAAAATGTTAGACGAGCGATTTTCGATTTGGTTTCACAATTAATCAATTTTTTTTCATTTAATTTAAAAAACGAATTCGAGCATAGACTAAAAGCTACTCTTTATACGGTCTATATTGGCTTTATTTCGTTTCGATATCGACTATTTTTCTTCCATTTTTTCCTAGGTAATGCACAACGATATCTTCATAAATTTTATAGCCGTCATCAACATTGGTAAAAATTACTAATCCTTGTTTTGTTTTTGGCAACAGTAAAAAAATAGTCTGAACACCTTTGTCTGCACCACCATGCGATAAAGCATAGTTTTCATTTCCTAAATCATAAATTTCAAAACCCAGACCAAAGTATTTGTCTTTTTTTGTTGAAACCTGATGTGATTTCATTTCTTCAAAAACTTTTTTGCTTAAACCGTCACCGTTCATAACGCTGCACAAAAATGTTCCGTAATCTTCAATAGTTGTTAGTAAATCGTCTGCGGCACTGGCAGTTTTATTTTTTGTTGGTTCATAGGCATTTCCTTTGTTGTCATAATTAATTGCATATCTCAAAAGATCGATTTTATCATTCCAAATAAGTTGAGAGTCATTCATTTTCAACGGCTCAAAAATTAATTCTGAAGCCAGCTGATCTAATGTTTTGTGAAATTTTTTCTCCAAGGCTTTTCGTAAATACTCAAAACCTTCTCCAGAATATTGATATTGAGTTCCAGGTTTAAATTTAAAATCCAGTTTGTTAGAATCATTAAAAGACCTCCAATTCGGAAAACCAGTCTGATGACTTAAAACAATTCTAGTCGTCAATAATTTTAAATAGGGATCTTTTGCAATATCTGGATCTGTCCAATATTTATAAAGAGGTTCATCTAAATTCCATTTTCCAGAACTTACTAACTTTAAAGTTACAACAGCCGTAACCGGTTTAGTTAAAGATGCGACATTCCAAATCGTATTGTAAGGTGCCGAAACACCTTTTTGAAGTTCGCCAAAAACTTTTACCTGTTTTAGTTTACCATCCGTAATAATGCCGATTCCTAAAGTTGGAACATTATTTTCTTTAAGCCATTTTTCTGTTTCTTCAACATTGTCAAAAAGGCCTGCTTTATTAACTGTAGAACTCGTCATTTGATGATTGTAACTCAGAGATCGGGCTAATTTCCATTCTTTATTTTTTAAAAGCCAAAGATGAGTAAACTTGGCAAAGCTTCCTGCTTCTTCGGGTTTTTCAGCAGTGCTTTCAAAAAATCGATGCGTGCCCATTTGTATGGCGCCATACAAAACGCCTTTTTTGTAAAGCGGATAAATTTCAGTACTTCCATCAACTAATTCTCTGCGGTAATTGTATTTTCTGGGCGTTGCACAAATTCCATTTTTTAAGTTTTTTAAAAATAGCGCCTTGTCCGAAATACTGTCTTTGTCGTGAAAAAACTCAAAATCGTCCGTGTATAAGTTCTCAAATTGTTTAATGTCGCAAGTATTAAAGCCAATATTAAAAAGAAGACTGTCTTTTGACATAATGGTCTTGTACAAAGCCGAGCTTTTTTCTTCCTGCGAGAATGCGATTTGAATTTGGATGAGAAGTACTCCAACTAAAAAAGTTTTTAGTGGAAAAAAAGTGTGATTGATTTTCATTTTGATTGATGGATAATGATTGATTTTGCAAAAGTAAGTCAATCATTATTTGCAAAATTGTATAAATGCGAATACTTATCTTTTTTGAGAAAGAAAATACGAATCGGGATCGAACGTTTTTGGAGTCGTTTTGGTCACATCTTTAAACTTTTTTATAAAATGCGACTGGTCAAAATATTTATTGTAAAGCGCGACATCAGTTAGTTTTAATTTTTCTAAATCAGAATTCACCATTTGGTCAACCGATTTTCTGAACTTCAAAATCTGAATGTATTTTTTAATTGTAAGTCCAGTTGCGGTCTTAAATTTGATTTGCAGTAATCGCTGTGATAAATTTAATGTTTTGCTAATTTCCGAAACCGAAATTTCTTCGTTATTAAGTTTAATGATTTCACATATTTTTTCAACTAGATCTTTGTCTGGATTTGAAAAAGTCAATTCTTCAAAATATACATTAATTGTATCTAGCAAAGTTTTAATATCTAAATAGGTATGAATTTTAAAAGGTAATTCTTCGCCATTAATATGAACAATAGAATCTGTAAAATCGCCTAAATCATATTTCGGAAACATCGAAAGCGTCCAGCCATGAAACTGTATAATTGTAACTTTAGTTTTGTGCTGGATATTGACCAAAACTTTATTGGTCATTTGCGAACAAAAGTAAATGCCTTCGTTCATCTCGTATTTCTTTTTACTCGTATGAACTTCTATCGCATTTCCGCTTACAATGGCGAGATTAAAACAGCCGTTTGGTAAAACGAGTTTGTTTTCGATCAGGTCTTCGCCAATGCTGTTGTCCAAACACCAAATTTTATTAACGAACCTTTCCGTTTTTTGAGTTACGTAATGTTCTGAGTAGAGGTTCATTTTTTTCGATTTGCCAATATTTTGTTTAATAATTCTAATTATACTAAAGTAGTATTTTTAATTAAGATTTTTATTGACATTGGAATCTATAAAATATATTATACATGATTTAGTTATGAAAACAGATGCCGCATGAGGGATAGAGGCGGTATCCTTTTATGAAGAGAAACGGAATAAAAGATATAGCCGAAAGCCCGACCCGAAGGGACATGCCTAAGTAAATATTAGACTTGATGGGCAAATATTTGGTTTATTTTAAAGCTTATGTGTAATTATTACTTATTTTTACGTTCTTATATATTAGATTTTCCCTGATGCAAACTTCACTAAAAATTGCAGTTGTAGGTTCTGGACTTGTAGGATCACTGCTGGCAATTTATCTTAAAAAAGCTGGTCACACCGTTCATGTTTATGATCGTAGTCCTGATATTCGAAAAATTAATTTTTCTGGTCGCTCAATTAATCTGGCAATGTCCAACCGAGGCTGGAAAGCGCTCGATGCAGTTGGAGTTGGAGATTCGGTAAGAGAAATTGCAATCCCGATGGACAAACGTGCTATTCACTTAGTCGACAAACTGAATTTTCAGAACTATGGGCAGGAAGGGGAATCTATATACTCAATTTCCCGAGGAAAGCTAAACCGAAAAATGATTGATCTTGCTGAAGAAGCTGGAGCCGAATTTCATTTTGAGCAGAAAGTCTGGGATGTTACTTTAAGCGACGCGACGCTGCATATTGGCGAAAGCGAAAGAGGAGAGTGGGAAGAACGAAAATTAGATATGGTTTTTGGTGCAGATGGTGCTTTTTCAAGAATCCGCCACAGAATGCAGCGTCAGAGTATGTTTAATTATTCGCAGGAATTTTTAAACATGGGTTACAAAGAATTGAACATTCCCGCAAATGCAGACGGAACACATAAATTAGACAAAAATTCTTTTCATATTTGGCCGAGAGGTGAGTACATGTTAATTGCGCTTCCTAATCTTGACGGAAGTTTTACCTGTACTTTGTTTATGCCTTTTGAAGGTCAAAATTCTTTTGAATCACTTGTTGATCGAAAAATGGTAGAAGACTTTTTTGAGAAAAATTTCCCAGATTCGATTGAAGTAATTCCAGAACTGGCCAATGATTTCTTTAAAAATCCAACCAGTACTTTGGTGACCATGAAATGTTTTCCGTGGACTTACGAAGATAAAATTGCTTTGATTGGAGATGCCTGCCACGCAATTGTTCCATTTTACGGACAAGGAATGAACGCAGGTTTTGAAGATATTACGGTTTTAAATGAAATGATAGAGAAATTTGGAGACGACTGGAAAAAGATCTTTACCGAATATCAAATTTCCCGTAAACCAAATGCCGATGCAATTGCAGAACTTTCATACCGAAATTTCATGGAAATGAGCACAAAAACGGCAGATGAAAAATTCTTATTGCAAAAGAAAATAGAAAAAGTCTTTTCAGATAAACATCCAGATAAATGGATTCCGCTTTACAGCCGTGTAACTTTTAGTGATCGTCCGTACGCAGAAGCTTTGGCGATTGGAGATTTCCAAAACGGAATTATGGAAGAAGTTTTAAAGCTGGATAACATCGAAAATATCTGGAATTCTCCCGAAGTCGAAAATAAAATTCTTGAATTGTTATCTAAATAATTTTAACAACAATGTCAATATCAATTACAATTTTCAATATTGTAATTGATATTTGTTTTTTGACATTGTGGTATTGTTTATTTCTTAAAGATTTTGGTTAAAACTCCAAAAACACCTCTAATAAAAGTAGCGCTTGTTACAACTTTCAAAACCGATTTTCCAACAACACTTGCTGTACTTGGTTCTGCTTTTGAAGATCTTATAGGCGCTTGTTCTTCTTGCTCTGCTGCAGCTTGATTAGCGCTTTCAATTTTCTTGGTCAGTAGTTCGTAAGCACTTTCTCGGTCTATTTCTTCAGCATATTTTTTGACCAATTTCGATTTGTTGTTTATTTCATCAATTTCAGAAGCAGATAAAATATCCATACGGCTTTGCGGCGCACGCATCATTGTCGCAACAAGCGGAGTTGGAACACCTTTTTCGTTGAGTGCTGTAACCAAAGCTTCTCCAATTCCGAGACTTGTCAGTAATTCATCTGTTTTATAAAATTCAGAAGTTGGGTAATTGTCCGCTGTTTTTTTAATTGCCTGACGATCATTTGCTGTGAAAGCTCTAAGCGCATGCTGAATCTTTAATCCTAATTGAGCTAAAACGCCGCTAGGAACATCCATTGGATTCTGAGTTACGAAATAAACACCTACACCCTTAGAACGAATTAATTTTACAATAGTTTCAATTTGCTCTAACAATGCCTTACTGGCTTCATTGAAAATTAAATGTGCTTCGTCAATAAAAATCACTAATTCAGGTTGTTCTGCATCTCCTTTCTCAGGCATTTTTTGATAAATTTCCGCCAAAAGGCTTAACATGAAAGTAGAAAATAATTTAGGTTTGTCCTGAATATCCGTCAAGCGAATGATATTTACATAACCTTTTCCATTCTCATCAATTCTCATTAAATCATCAGTTTCAAATGATAATTCGCCAAAAAATATGTCGCCGCCTTGTTGCTCTAATTCGATAATTTTTCTAAGAATTGTTCCAGTAGTTGCAGTTGAAATTTTACCATAACTTGCAGTAATTTCATCTTTGCCTTCTTCGGTGATATAATTGATAACTTTCTTTATGTCTTTTAAATCTAATAAAGGCATTTGGTTATCATCACAATATTTAAATATAACCGCTACAACTCCAGCTTGAGTATCATTAAGATCTAATATTCTAGAAAACAAAACAGGTCCAAATTCAGAAACCGTGGCACGCAGACGAACTCCGTTTTGTTTAGACAACGACATTATTTCAACTGGAAATGAAGCTACATTATAAGGTATGTTTATTTTTGAATGTCGTTCTGTAATAAAACCTTCCTCTTTTCCTTCTTTAGCAATACCGCTAAAATCACCTTTAATATCCATCATTAAAACTGGAATTCCAGCATTCGAAAGCTGCTCAGAAAAAACTTGGATTGTTTTAGTTTTTCCTGTTCCGGTTGCACCAGCAATTAATCCGTGGCGATTTAAAGTTTTTAATGGAATTTTCACATGCGCTTCTGCAAGTGGCTCACCGTCAAGCATTGCGCCCCCAAGGATGATGCTGTCTCCCTTTGAAGAGTACCCTGTGTTTATAGCAGCAATAAAATTATCTTTTCTATTCATGTTTTTATTTGTAATTTAGATGGTTATATGAGTATTGCTTTGTTTTTGGGCATTTTTATTGTGGTTTTTTTTAGTAAGAAAAAGCTTTTTTTGATTGAAAATTTAATAAAAAAAAAATTCGCAGCTTTTTAAGAAGATATCAATGGAATCTTTGAATATTTACTAAAACGTTGTAATTTTTCTAATTATCTACCTTTTTTTTGTTTTATCTAAAAAATGATGGTGGCAATTTAATGAGATATTTTTTAAATTGAAGTTAAATTTCGGTCAATAAAATTAAAAAAAGTTTTTTTATTTAAACTAAACGTATAAATTTGCTCCTCTACAAGTTAAATATAACTAAAAAATAAAAATTATTTAAAACTATTAAAATTAAAAAAAATGGCAAACGTTAAA
>Ga0157370_10001265_pt1 | contig 31558 bp, 26 predicted proteins | sample C35metaG_FD_113463 | JGI IMG/M metagenome (GOLD analysis project Ga0157370, IMG submission 113463) | Corn rhizosphere microbial communities from Kellogg Biological Station, Michigan, USA - C3-5 metaG | ecosystem: Host-associated > Plants > Roots > Rhizosphere > Soil | place: USA: Michigan...
AAATGCTCAAGTATAGGATGTATCTCCATCGCTATATAGCTTTGTACTATAGATTCGGTATCTGCCTTTAACGAGTTTTTAAGCTCGTTTTCCATATTTTCAAGCTCATAAATATGCTGCTGGATAAGCGGAAGTTTTTCCTGTTTATTGATAAACCGGAATACAGAAAGTAACTTTTCGATCTGTCGTATAAGGTCTTTTTCTATAGAGTCATTACGCGCAGTAGAAGAACCTTTGATATCAATTTGCCCGTATAACGGATAAACTTCTTTAAAAACGATTTCTTTATAAGACAGTTCTTTATCAGGATCTGCGATATGTTTTAATGCCTCATCCCTGAATTTCCAGTATACACTATTGTGTATGGCTGTGTATTCATTCTGGATAATAGCATCGATTTCATTTTGAAGTTCAGAATAATTACGGTCTATAGTATCAGTAAGATAAGGCAATATAAAGTCAAGCTTAACAGCATTAATACTGTTCAGTTCCCTGGGCCTGGCAGATACAACTTCAAAAAAGCCTAAAAGTCTATCGTTTTTAATTATCGGTGCAAGGATAACGCTCCTTATGTTTTGCGCCAGTAAATGCTCAGCAAAGCCTGCATCCAATTCGTTATTGGCAAGATAAGCTTCAACATCAGATATGATATAGCTTTTCTTATTCTTAAACATATTTTCAAGTGTTTCATTACAAAACACTTCATTGCAGCCCATCTCATTACTTTCATAAAGAATATGGCTTCTTATATCTTTAAAGGGAGCCATTCTGAAAATATTATCTTCCATGTTCACTTCTGTGAAACCGATATGAATATCCGGAATCCCAAAAATAGAACGGAAGATATCTTCCATCTGAATCTTTAAAGTTTCTTTTTTCGCTTCGTTATGATTTATTAAAAGAAGGTTGCTTTTCAGGTTAGAAATAGCAATCTCGCTTGTCGCATCAAAAAGCGATACAATACCAAATCCTTTAACAATCCAGCTATTAGGAGGGAATTTTTTCTTCCAGATATCAAGATTGTCAAAGTTGTTCATTAACAGCGTAATATCTTCCGGTGTTATCTCTACAGCTTTTTCAGTTGGAATAATTTCAAGAAAATCGGCATTATACAAAATGCGGTAATGCTTCATTATACCATCCTCATCAGGGATATCATAAAATAGAGGCCTGCTAAAATCAAATTTTTGACCATAGTAGCTATTTAAGATGAGGGAGCAACTAAAGATATAAAATTCGTGTTCCGAAAAGTTACGTATAGCCATGCCAAAGTCTTCACCGGCATTTTTAAGAATGTTATTAAAACGTTCTGTACGGTTAAAAGTAAGATTAAAGAAAGGTATAGCCGCAGCTTTTATCTCATTTTTTTGAAGTGCTGTTGGGAAAAGATCCGCAAGAAGGTTTTTTATTAAAGCTTCATGTTTATCAAGATCCGCAAGATCGCTTATCCCATCACGTAATTCCGGATAAGGCGCAGTATGTTTTAGTAGTGCTTTAGCATAATTTGAACGGTAGTCAACATCAGAGTCGGCAATTTTTTCCAGTGTTTCTAACACTTTGTGGAAAGAAATGCTCATAACCAGCGGACTGCAGTCATTGTTTTCACAATCCATTTTCATAGTACATAAATATTGTACAAAGGTAAGCAATTTTAAGATTGGATGTTCTTTTTGGTGAATTTCTTGTCCTAGGTTAAGATGTTGGTATTTAGAGCTTAATATGTTTGGTTTTGAAGACATTATATTTTATGCTTACTTTGCGGTATCAGCAGTATTTGAATGAACCAGATTGTACCTATAAAATTTCCTAATGACATAAAACTTACCGTAAAAAGGGAAGATTTACTGCATCCGTATATCTCAGGAAATAAACTCAGAAAATTAAAATATAATATTCTTGAAGCTCAAAAGCAGCGTAAAAAAGCAGTGCTTACTTTTGGCGGTGCTTTTTCAAATCATATCGCCGCTACAGCCGCTGCGGGTAAAGAATACGGTTTTGCCACTATTGGAGTAATAAGGGGAGAAGAATTGGTTAATAAAATTGGGGATAACCCAACTCTGGCTTTTGCGCAACAGTGTGGTATGATCCTTAAATTTGTGTCAAGGGAAGAATACAGGTTAAAGACTGATTCACAATTTATTGAAAATTTAAAAACTGAGTTTGACGATTTTTATTTAGTACCCGAAGGAGGTACGAATCAGTTGGCTGTTAAAGGTTGTGAAGAAATATTAAACGCTGAAGATAAGTCGTTTACTCATGTTGCTTGTGCAGTCGGTACGGGTGGTACGATTTCAGGCATTATCAATTCAGTAATCCAAAATCAGTATATATTGGGATTTCCGGCGCTAAAAGGGGAGGGGTTATATGAAGATATTTGTAAATTTGCCCCGTCCGGAGACTGGAAGCTGATAACTGACTATCATTTCGGCGGTTATGGTAAGGTGACGGAAGAACTTATAGTATTTATAAATGATTTTTACGAAAAAACGGGAATTCCTTTGGATCCTGTGTATACAGGAAAGATGTTTTTTGGCGTTATAGATCTAATCCATAAAAATTATTTTCCTGAAAACGCAGATATTTTGCTTATCCATACAGGAGGTTTGCAGGGCATAGAGGGAATGAATAAAGAATTACAGAGAAAAAAACTACCTATAATAAAAACATGATAAAAATGTTTAAAAAAATTCTGGCTTTAGTTGTATTGAGTATGTTTTTACAGAGCTGCGGCGCATCTAAATCGCATGTAAAGACAACTAAAAATAGTACGGCAAGAACAACGAGAACTTCAAAAAGTTCTAAACCTGCTATCAGGACAACAATTGATTCTAAGAACGGCACAGCTTCTTCAGGAAAAACCGAAACACTTGAGTCTACCTCAAAAACAGTAGTATATGCTGAAGTAGTAAAAGCGTACATCCAAAATTTTAAGGAAACAGCTAAGGACAACATGAGGCGTCACGGTATTCCGGCAAGTATTATTCTTGCTCAGGGTATATTAGAATCCGGCGCTGGAAAAGGAACACTTTGTATCTCGGCAAATAATCATTTTGGTATCAAATGCCATAACGACTGGACAGGAGAAAAGGTATACCATGATGATGATTCTGAACAGGAATGTTTCAGAAAGTATAAAGATCCTGCTGATTCTTATGATGATCATTCGCTTTTCCTTACGACACGAAGCAGGTATGCTGCTTTGTTCAAATTAGAAAAAGATGATTATGAAGGTTGGGCACGTGGACTTAGGGCTGCAGGTTACGCTACAGATCCTAAATATCCGGATAAATTGATAGGTCTTATTGTTAACTATAACCTTGCGCAATATGATGCAGAGGTGCTTAATAAAAGCTATACCGCGCCTGCGCCTAAACCAAAACCGCAAACTACCGCACCGATAGCTTCTGCTCCACCGGTATCTCAGCCTTCGTACGGTACATATACTGTTGAAAAAGGCGATACACTATATTCTATTTCAAAAAAACATAACCTTTCTGTAGATCAGTTAATGAAGCTTAACGATATGTCAGGCAATGCGCTTTCTATAGGTCAGGTACTAAAAATAAAATAATACAACATGTTATATCAACGTAGCAGCCAACTGTTTGCAGAAGCGGAACAGGTAATTCCCGGCGGCGTAAATTCTCCCGTCCGTGCCTTTAAGGCAGTGGGCGGCACACCTATTTTTGTAAAAGAAGCTAAAGGCGCTTATCTGTATGATGAAGACGGCAATAAATTAATTGATTACATCAATTCATGGGGTCCAATGATTCTTGGGCATGCTTATGAACCTGTAGTGAATGCAGTTATAGAAAGAGCTAAAAAAGGAACATCTTTTGGCATGCCTACAGCACTTGAAACAGAAATTGCAAAACTTGCGGTTGCCATGGTGCCGAATATAGATAAGATACGTTTTGTAAACTCGGGTACAGAGGCTTGTATGAGTGCTATACGCCTTGCAAGAGGTTATACAAGAAGAGACAAAATAATTAAGTTTGCAGGCTGTTACCACGGTCATTCCGATTCTTTCCTTATACAGGCAGGAAGTGGCGCTGTTACCTTTGGATCACCTAATAGCCCGGGAGTAACCGAAGGCACAGCTAAAGATACACTTTTAGCTACTTATAATGATCTTCATAATGTAACTGATATATTTAATGCCAACAAAGGTGAGATAGCAGCAATTATAATAGAGCCTGTAGCAGGCAATATGGGTTGTATCCCTCCGGCAGAAGGATTTTTAGAAGGTTTAAGGCAGCTTTGTGACGCAAACGGGACCTTGCTTATATTTGATGAAGTTATGACGGGATTCCGTCTTGCAAAAGGTGGTGCTCAGGAGTTATATAACATCAAGGCAGATATCGTTGCTTTTGGTAAAGTTATTGGCGGAGGACTACCTGTAGGTGCTTTTGCTGCGTGTAATGAAATCATGAATTATCTTGCACCACTCGGGCCGGTATATCAGGCCGGAACACTGTCAGGAAATCCGTTGGCAATGGCAGCAGGACTTGAAATGCTAAAAGCGCTTAACGCAGATAGCGAAATATTTAAAAGGCTTGAAGAGAAAACTGCTTATCTTGAAAAAGGTATTCGTGAGAAACTTGATAAGGCAGGCATAGTTTATACTATAAACAGAAAAGGGTCTATGATATCGGTTCATTTTGATGCTGAGCCTGTAACCGATTTTAAATCGGCGGCAAAAGGAGATAATGAAACCTTTAAGGAGTTCTTTCACGGTTTGCTGAAGGAAGGTATATACATAGCTCCTTCCGCTTATGAAACATGGTTTATAACAGACGCTCTTAGTTATAAGGATCTCGACGATACAATAACAGCAATAGAAAAAGTAGCTTCTACTTTATAAATAAAAAATGCCCGCTGTAGCGGGCATTTTTTATTTTAAGATCCAAAAGAATTATAAGCTTACGATTGTTTTCATTAGCTCTGCATTCCCCTGTACTTTAGAAAGCTGATCCGGAGTTAGAATTGCTTTGAATGAAGCTTCAATGCTTTTTGCGGCAACAGCTTTGCGTTCAGCACTCAGGCTTTCATTCTGTGTACGGTGTCTTTCAGTAAATATTGTTTTAAGCTTAACTTTTTGGTCAGCCGTAAGTTTTATATAGTTAGAAAGTGTAGCGATGTCTTTTATCGCAGCTTCACTATAGGCTAATCCTGGCTTGGCAGTAGCTGTATTTTCCTGTTGAGGAGTTCTTGCAGCCGCTTTTTCCTGCGCATTAGCAGTAGCGCCAAAAGCAAGCATTAGTACAAAAACAGTAATTATTTTCTTCATAATTCTAAAATTTGTAGTGTTAGTGTTTATGTTTAATTTCCTCAAATCTAATTAATTTGAGTATTAACACAAAACTTTGCACAAAATATTTATGTTCTGTTACGAAAATTAAGTTTTTAGTTTCTTTTTATCAATTGAAAAATCTTTCATTCTGGATTTTTTTAAACAAAAATCGGTACTTACATTTGCTCTGTGAAAAAAGGTATATTTATAATCGTAATGTTCATGTTATTAAAACCGGTACTGCCGGTTTTAGAATACATTGTTAATTATGATTATATCGTTAAAGAGCTTTGCGTAAACAAAGCGAAACCTGAAATGCACTGTAATGGTAAGTGCCACCTAATGCAGGAGCTTGCCAAGGCTGCCGAACAGCAGAAACAGGATTCTGACAGGAAATCGCTTCAGCATGATGCTGAAATTTTGTTTTACGAAGCCTTTTCAGATTTTTGTTTTTCACAACCGGTTATAATTCCTGCAGTGGAAAACGAAACAGTGTACAACAACCTGTATTCGCACAGCAATACGGTTTCATTTTTCCATCCTCCCGTATTTATTTCTTAAAGTACAGTTATGCGGTTATGCAATTTTGTGTAGCCCTGGCAATTTACGCCATAACTATTCGGGAAACCTTTGTTTTCCGACAGTCTAATTATATACTTTAAAAAATAAATCAATGAAATTTCAATCTAAATATTTTGCAGCCATAATGGCCGCAGCCAGTCTTTTTGTATCCTGTAGTAACGATGACGATTCTAAACCTGTTGATGGCACTACAGGAGATGCCGAACTCTTTTTTGACAACGGAGTTGCCGGGGATGCACTTGTGTTAGGCACCAGTTATACAAATTCTAATAGCGAATCTCTTACTATAAACAGGCTTAATTATATAATAAGCAATATAACATTTATAAAAGAAGACGGTACCGAGTTTCAATATCCTAAAGATGAAAATTATTTTATTATTAGCGCACAAAACGGGGAGCAAACCATACATCTGCATGAAATACCTGCCGGAGATTATAAAAAGGTGCGATTTGGAATAGGTGTAGATCAGGAACGTTTTTTACAGGGCGAGACGGCTCAGCAAAGCTTTTGGGATCTTGCAACACAGTATGATCTAACCTGGACATGGAGTACAGGGTATAAATTTATTTTGTTTGAAGGTACGTTTACTGCACCGGGAGTAGATGGTGAAAAAGTATTCCAGGTGCATCAGGGAAGCAATACATCAACAGATAATTACAGAGAGGTTACCCTTAACCTGCCTACCACTGCACGTGTAAGGCAAGGTGATGAGCCAAGCATTCACCTTAAAACGGATGTGAACGTATTACTGGATGGCGATACAAAAATTAAACTTAAAGACAACTTAAATCCTGCGGGTACTTCCAGTGCAATAATGGGAGGGCAAAATCTTATCGACATAGCTAACAACTCTCTTAAAATGTTTACTGTAGACCATGTGCATAATGGGGCAGGCGGTGAGCACGATGAAGATTAATACGCTTTCTATGAGAAAGTTTATTTTATTTATTGCTGCATTGCCGTGGATCTTATTCTCCTGTAGTAAAGAGGATAACGATTATACATTTGTAGACAAACGCATGAATTTTGTTGTTCCTTTAAATTTTCCGGTTCCTGCACAGGATGTTACATTGAACTATCCTACTGAGAAAGGTTTTGAACTGGGACTTAAGCTATTTTATGACGGCAGGCTCTCGGCAGATGGTACCATATCCTGCTCGTTTTGCCACGAGCAGGGTTATGCCTTTACGCATCATGGACACGACTTTAGTCATGGAATTAATGATCAGATAGGGATACGTAATGCACCTGCAGTACAAAATCTGGCTTTTTTAAATGAGTATTTCTATGATGGGGCATCAAACAGTATGGAGATGCTTTCTATTGTGCCAATACATAATCCTGTAGAAATGGCTGAAACTATGGAAGGTATTACTGCAAAGCTTAAAAAAGATGCCGCTTATGTAAAGCTTTACAAGGAAGCATTTGAAGATGGACAAATATCTACAGGTAATACCCTTAAAGCATTAGGGCAGTTTATGACGATGATGATATCGGCTAATTCAAGGTATGATAAGTATGTTCGCAAAGAACCCGGAGGGAGTATGTCTGCTCAGGAGTTACAGGGCATGGCTGTGTTTCAGGATAAATGTGCATCGTGTCATAAGACAGATTTATTTACCGATAGTGCCTTTAGAAACAACGGATTACCGCCTAACCCGAACCTTGATGATAAGGGTAGGGAAGTTGTTACGGGATTTCCTGCTGACAGGTATAAATTTAAGGTACCCAGCCTGCGTAATGTTGCACTTACTGCTCCTTATATGCATGATGGTCGCTTTGGAAGCCTTGAATCTGTTCTTAATTTTTATACATCAGGAGTTAAAAACTCAGAGACTTTGGATCCGCTGCTTAGTCAAAACGGAGTGTTAGGCCTTACGTTATCGCAAGATGAAAAAGAGGCAGTTATAGCATTCCTGAAAACATTGACAGATGATGAGTACATTAAAAATCCATTGTTTTATTATAAAACATAACAAATGAAAAAATATATAATACTATTGCTGATAGCCTGCCAGTTTAGCTTTGCAGGTACGCCGCCACCTAATTTTAAAAAATTCCTTGACGATTGCGATGCTTGCGGTTGTTCGGCAACGGGAGGCGGTATGGGATTCAGTTCGATGCTTAACAAAAACTTTGTGGGCTTACGATATGTTAATCAAAGCTATACAAGTCGTGACGGAATTTTTAATGATTCGAAATGGATAGATGAAAATTTCAATACGGTGCAGTTATGGGCAAGAATTCCGGTTTTTAAAAATTTCCAAATATCTGCTCAGGTTCCCTATCATTTTCATAACAGAGAACTGTCTACAGGAGAGCAGACTATAAGCGGCTTGGGTGATATAACTGTCTTAGGTTTATATACTGTCTATCAAACCCATAAAGACAGTACTGTCTTTGTGCATACACTACAGGCAGGTGGCGGTATTAAGGCTCCTACCGGTAAATATGACACGAACAATAAAGGAAGTCAAAATCCCAGCTTTCAGGTAGGTACAGGCAGTTGGGATTATTTAGTGGCAGCTGAATATGTTATCAGGCGCAAAGATCTTGGTTTTAATGCGATGGTAAATTACATCTACAAGACCGAAAATGAAGATCATTATAAATTTGGAAACCAGTTTAACTACGGAGGTACGCTTTTTTATATACTTGAAGGTTCGAAATATACTTTTGTGCCACAGGGAGGTCTTTCAGGAGAGTTATATGCTACTAACAGACAATTTAAAGAAGATGTGCCTGCTACAAAAGGGGATATTCTGTTTGGTAAGTTGGGACTTGAGGTTGGTACAGGAAGGTTTTCTATGGGTGTAAATGCAATGTTGCCTGTTAATCAAAACCTTACAGGTGGTAAGGTTGAAGCAAATTACAGATGCTCGGTTAACCTTAATTATAGTTTGTAAGTAGAAAACAATTAGGCTATTGCAGTTTGTTCAGATAAGGCAAAAGAAAATTTTGCTTATTTTTGCACTCTCTTTACCGATGCTTATTAGATGGTTTTGAAGAGGCTAATATATGAGGGTAATTACAAAAATATCTGTAGGTAAAAACAAAACTACTATAGTAAAAGAAATAGTAGGAACGAACAGGACAGAAGAGGAGAAAAGATTTATTTATACCGATCGTGAAGTTAATGTCAAAAAGAAGATACTCCATAATGTGGAGAAAATTATTCTTTATACTTTACTTCTGCTTCTTGCGGTACATCTTATTCGCCAGGATGCATTACAGTCTTTTGGCGGAGGTGTAGGAAGCTATTATTTTATTGATGAGGTGCAGACTTTTCTATTAATAATCAGTAGTGTTATTTCATTGAAATATAGTTTGTCTGACAGGCATGAAGGCTTTCAGAGTATTTTTAATATACTCTTTGGTATTTCGTCTTACCTTCTTTTACTTGAACAGGGTATCTTATTTAAAGAGGAAGCCGATTATGTATTGTGCTTTTTTATCGGCTTAGGTATTATTTGTTTTACAGGTCTTAGAAGTTATAAACACAGAAAATCGCACTGGAGTGATTTTCAGGTGTATTGTAAGACGCAAAGTTATGCCCTTGCATGCTTTGCGCTCATACTTACCCTGCTTTTGCCTAACCTGTTTAATGATGAAGTATTCTCGCAGGTGCAGGTTAACGATGTATGTGTAAGCTTAAGTGAAAAGATCACTTTGTATATGCAACTTTTGGGTAATCTTTTCCTTCTTATTGCGATTGTCGAAATGGTGATTAAAGTAAAAAGCCGCAACCTTATCGAAGAGATTTTTAAAGAACAATAATATATAAACAGATTGCATAAAAAAGGCTGCCATTGGCAGCCTTTTCTTTTATAGTTTTAGGATGTATTATCCTTTGAATTCTACTGTTTTTGTTTCGCCTTCAAGGGTTACTTTTACAAGTCCGTGTTTAGCAAGTCCTTTCATTGCTGCATCCCATTTTTTACCGCTTAATCCTGCCTGTGTTTTAAGTGCATCAAGAGCAAGTAATCCGCTGGCTTTAACTATTTCTGCAATTGCTTTCTCATCTTCAGTAAGTTCAACCTGTTTCTTTTCCGGACGCATCTGAGGGAAAAATAAAACTTCCTGTATAGATGGATTGTTAGTAAGGAACATAATAAGCCTGTCCATACCAATACCTAACCCTGATGTTGGTGGCATACCATATTCAAGTGCTCTAAGGAAGTCGTTATCAATAAATTGTGCAGCTTCTACATCGCCACGTTCAGAAAGTTTAAGCTGTGCTTCAAAACGTTCTCTCTGATCAATAGGGTCATTAAGTTCAGAATATGCATTAGCGATTTCCTTACCACATACCATTAGTTCAAAACGTTCTGTAAGTTCTGGATTATCACGGTGCTCTTTACAAAGCGGACTCATTTCTTTAGGATAATCGGTAATAAAGGTTGGCTGTATAAAATTGCCTTCACATTTTTCACCGAAAATTTCGTCAATAAGCTTGCCTTTGCCCATAGTATCATCTACAGCGATACCCATGCCTTTGGCAGCTTCATATATTTCTTCCTCGGTTTTACCGGTAATATCAAAACCTGTAAATTGTTTGATGGCATCAGTCATTGTAACACGTGCATAAGGCGCTTTAAAGTTCACGTTATGCTCACCAAAAGTAGCTTCTGTAGTACCGTTAACTTCTGTAGCACAATGCTCAAGCAGGTTCTCGGTAAATTCCATCATCCAGTTGTAGTCTTTGTATGCTACATATATTTCCATTGCGGTAAATTCAGGATTGTGCGTCCTGTCCATACCTTCATTACGGAAGTTTTTAGAAAATTCATATACACCGTCAAAACCACCCACTATAAGCCTCTTTAGATAAAGCTCATTGGCAATCCTCATATATAATGGAATATCAAGGCTGTTATGGTGCGTAATAAATGGCCTTGCTGCCGCACCACCAGGAATAGGTTGTAGCACAGGAGTTTCAACTTCAAAGTAACCTTTGTCGTTAAAGAAGTTACGCATTGCATTAAATAGTTTTGTTCTTTTAATGAACACCTCTTTAACCTGCGGATTTACCACAAGGTCTACATAACGTTGGCGGTAACGAAGCTCAGGATCACTAAAGCTGTCAAAAACTTTTCCGTCTGCATCTGTTTTAGGCATTGGCAGTGGGCGAAGTGTTTTACTCAATAGGGTAAGTTCGTGTACACGGATAGATTTTTCACCGACCTGAGTAGTGAAAAGTTCACCTTTAACGCCTACAAAATCGCCAAGGTCGATAAGTTTTTTAAATACCTCGTTGTAAAGGGTTTTGTCTTCACCAGGGCATATTTCATCGCGGTTGATGTAAACCTGTACGCGGCCTTCGCTGTCCTGTATTTCTGCAAAAGCAGCTTTACCCTGAACACGGATAGACATTAAACGACCTGCTACGACAACCTTCTTGCCTTCAGAGAAATCGTTCTTTACCTGTTTAGACGTAGTATCTACAGGATAAAGGTTTGCGGGATAAGGATTGATGCCGAGATTTCTCAGCGCATCCAGTTTTTCTCTACGAATAATTTCTTGTTCTGAAAGCTGCATGATTTATAAATGTTTTTAAGCCCGCAAAGATAATGATTATTAACAAATAACCAATTGGGCTTTATAACGCAGTTTTCTTTAATTGTTATGAATGCAAGCTAATGTAAACCCTATTGATAAGTTTTGTAAATTTGTATAACGATTTTAGCGTTAATGAAGATGAATAAAAAAGTGCAGTTTACAGACCTTGGGGTTAAAGACTATAAAGAAACATGGGAATTTCAGGAAACATTGTTTCAGGAAATAATCGATATAAAAATAAGGAACAGGAGAGAAGAACTTTCGTTAGAAACACCTAATCACCTGTTGTTTGTTGAGCATCCTCATGTATATACTCTTGGAAAAAGCGGCGATATTGAAAATCTGCTTATCAATGAAAGGCAACTCGAAGTTAAAGGCGCAACTTTTTATAAGATAAACAGGGGAGGAGATATTACCTATCATGGGCCGGGTCAGTTAGTAGGTTATCCTATACTTGATCTTGAAAACTTTTTTACAGATATCCATAAATATTTGCGTTTCCTCGAAGAGGTAATTATCCTTACCATGAATGATTACGGCCTTAGAGGGACAAGGAGTGAAGGGGAGACCGGAGTTTGGCTTGATGCAGGAACACCATTTGCGCGCAAAATATGCGCTATGGGGGTAAGGGCATCACGTTGGGTAACAATGCATGGTTTTGCACTTAATGTAAATGCTGATCTTGGCTATTTCGATAATATTATACCGTGTGGTATAAAAGGTAAGGCTGTTGCAAGTTTAAATGCTGAGCTTGGCGTTGAAAAAGTTGATGTAGCCGAATTGAAAGAGAAAGTATTAAAACATTTTGCAGCTCTTTTTGAAGCTGAAATTATTCAGACTAAGGCTCAAATTTTACACTTATAATATATACTATCCAATATAATCTAAACCAAAATCCATTTCAAGTTGTTCAGGCAATAATCTGAATGTTTTTCTGTGGTATTTTGTAATTCCGTATTTCCGTATTGCCTCCCTGTGTTCCATGGTAGGATAACCTTTGTTCTTTTTCCAGTTGTACATAGGATATTCTTCATGTATCATATTCATGTAGTCATCTCTGTAAGTCTTTGCTAAAATAGAGGCAGCAGCTATACTCAGGTATTTACTATCACCTTTAACAATACAGCTATGAGGTATATTGTTGGTTGCTTTAAAACGGTTACCGTCAACAATTATATATTCAGGAACAGGATTAAGCTTTACAATGCATTCCTGCATTGCTTTTATTGAGGCATTTAAAATATTTATTTCATCTATAATTTCAGGCCCAATATTTGTTATATGATAACAAAGTGCTTTTTCCTGAATGAGCGGGCGTAAATATTCGCGTGTTTTTTCAGATAATTGTTTGGAATCATTTAATAATTCTAACTCAAATTCCAGTGGTAAAATAACTGCAGCAGCAGTTACAGGGCCTGCAAGGCATCCTCTGCCGGCTTCGTCTGTACCTGTTTCGTAAATGAATCCTGAAAAATTAAGTGAAAGCATAAAACTATTGAATGATATTAAGCGTATCTTATTATAGATATCAAAAGTATAATGAAGAAGCTTAATATTAAAACTTTTTTATGAATTTATAAATTTAACACATGCTATGTATGTATTGATATAGAATAATTTATATTTTTGCTTTTCCCTTTTTTAACAAAAAATTAGAAAGGCCAAAAAAATTGCTTATTAAACTACTATTAAATTAATTAAAAAAACAGTTATGAAAAAAAATACTGTGAAGCTTTTTATCCTTGCAGCAATGTTAGGAGGGAGCTTATCTGCTCATGCCCAGTACAAGCCGGCTAGAGTAACAATGAAGGAGGCTGATGTAAAAAGACTTAAAGTATTGTCTCAGGAATTAACGGCTGCATACGAAGCCAGACATGCTGAAGCTGTAAGGCTGGCAGAAATTAACAACTGGCCATTAATTATTAAAAAAGATGATGGTAGTGTTTCTACGCTTGATAGGGTTGTAGATGGTAAACCTTTATATAAAGGGAATTATAATGTTGGTTCAGCACTTACTTCAAGGACTAATGCTCTTCAGCCTAATGGTTCGTTAGGTCTTAATCTAACAGGAGAATTTCCTGAAGGTGATGTAATGACTGTAGGTGTATGGGATGGTGGATATCCGCTTGCAAATCATAATGACCTTACTGACAGAACTATTCCTTCGGATAATGATCCGGATTTAGGTATTGCTTTGCATCCTACCCATGTTACCGGAACGGTAATAGGTAATGGTGCAAGTGCTGGGAATTCAAAGGGTATGGCTAGTAAGGCAGTTGTGAAAAGCTATACTTGGAACAATGATGCTGGTGAAATGGCCGAGTTTGCAATCGAATATATTCTTTCAAATCATTCTTATGGCTTAAATTCAGAAGGTCTCGATCCTAGCGCTCCTATTAGAGGTACTTATACTGGTGATTCAAGATCGGTGGATCTTATAATGTTTGATGCACCTTATTACCTGCCGGTTTTTGCTGCCGGTAATGATAATGATATTTCGGGCATGTATGATTTAATGACTGACATGTCTTTAGCGAAAAATGCTATTGCTGTGGCGGCAGTTAAACAAGTTGATAGTTATGTAAGTAGCGAAAGTGTTGAAATTACTGAGTTCTCCAGTTGGGGTCCAAGTAATGATAATAGGATAAAACCGGATATTGCTACAAAAGGGGAAGATGTTTACTCATGTTCTGACGCTGGTCCTAGTGCTCACGCTTATGAAAACGGAACATCTATGGCTTCTCCTGGTATTATGGGTAGCTTAACACTTATCCAGCAGTATTATTCAATATTGCATCCAAGTCAGGATGATCATAGAAATTTTATGCGATCTGCAACATTGAGAGGTCTTGTTGCTCATAGTGCAGATGAAGCTGGCCTTGCGCCGGGGCCGGATCCTATATATGGGTGGGGTCTTATGAATTCTAAACGTGCTGCTGAAATTTTAAAGGCTGCCAGCACAAATTCAGGGGCTAAGATTCAGGAGCTGGTTCTTTTGCCAGGTGCTGCTAACACTCAAACTTTTCAGGTGATTGCTTCTGGAACTGAACCTTTAGTGGCTACACTTGCATGGACAGATCCTGCTTCTTCCGCTACTGCTGTTGGTTCTTCTACAGTTACACAGGTAAATAATCTTGATATTAAAATTACTAAAGGAACAAATAGTTATTATCCTTGGCGATTAATGAATGATGATAACCATCTCGCTATTAACGACGGGCCAAATAATGTTGATAATGTTGAGAAAGTTGAAATTCCTAATGCCTCAGGAACTTATACAATAACGATATCGCATAAAAAAACTACTCTTGTTAACCCTAATGGTGAGCCTCAACAGGCATTTTCATTGATATTAACAGGTATTACTGATATTCCTGCAGGACTTGACGATGTTAATCAAAAAATGTTTACAGTATGGCCTAACCCGGCAAATAGCGTACTTAATATTTCATTTGGTAACGGAATTGAAGAAGGTGCTTCTGCAACATTCTATGATATTCAGGGCAGACTTGTTAGAACAGCTAAGTTGACTAATGTAGATAACGCTATTGATGTACAGGATCTTGCTAAAGGACTTTATGTGGTTTCAGTTACTAACGGAAATAAAACTGAGATTGAAAAAGTTATAATTAAATAATTTTTTAAAAAATACGCATAACGACGCAACCATTTTTAAGTTGCTGCATCTATAAAAGAAACGTTAACGAATTGTTGACGTTTCTTTTTAATTTAAAAAAAGATGCATTATGTGGTCAATTATTATCAATATGTTGTGGAATTTGTATTTACATTAAAAAATATTGAATTTTAGCGTTGCCTGGCAATGTTAAAAGTTTGTTATATTAAAATAAATTAATAGATTTGCAACTTAACTAACTCAAATTAATTAAATATGAAATCAAAGTTTACTTGGATTTTTACGCTTTTACTGGCGTTTTTTATTCAGTTTTCCTTTGCTCAGGACAGAACCATAACAGGTGTAGTTACTGACTCACAAGGTATGCCAATACCTAGTGCTAATGTAATAGTTGAAGGTTCTAAGCAAGGTGTTCAGACTGATTTTGATGGTAAATATGCCATCACTGCTTCAAAAGGGCAAAAATTAGTGTTCTCGTTTGTAGGTATGTCTACTCAAACAATTACAGTTGGTGCTTCAAATACGATATCTGTACAGATGGCTGATGATGCTAAACTTCTGGATGATGTTGTTGTTGAGGCGTATAGAACTACAACAAGGGCTACTTCAAATATTGCGGTTACTACGATTTCATCAAAAACAATTGAAGGAAGACCAAATGCTAACTTCATGCAAACGCTTCAAGGTCAGGTTCCTGGTTTGAATATTTCTACAGGTTCAGGTCAGCCTGGTTCTGCTAGTACTGTAATTCTTAGGGGTCTTGGTTCTGTTAATGGTAATGTTGAGCCTTTATATGTTATAGATGGTGTGCCATTAAACTCAGATAACTTTAAGAGTTTAAACCCTAATGATATTGAGTCACTTTCAGTTCTTAAAGATGCCGGCGCAACATCTATTTACGGTAATAGGGGTGCGAATGGTGTTATTATTGTTAAAACTAAACGAGGTAGTTTTGAGTCTCCTTTAAATATTAAATATATTGGGACTACAAGTTTTACAACGATCCAGAATAACAAATATAATGTTATGAATTCTAAGCAGCTACTTACTCTTGAAAAAGGGATGGGTGTGGGCTATGGAAATAATGGAGGATTAAATGGTGCTCCAATGACAGATGAGCAAATTGCTAATTATAACATTAATACTGATTGGAGAGATCAGTTTTTTAGAACTGGTGTAGGGCATAATCATGTGTTAAGTTTAACAAGTGGTAGCAAAAACCTTTCTTCTTTTACGTCGTTGGGTTACTACGATCAAGAAGGTATTGTTAGAGGTACAGATCTTAAGAAATTTAACTTTAGAAATAACTTAACCGGTAAATCTGATAATGATAAATTTCATTACAGTACTTCGTTAACGTTTAACTATTCTCAAAACCACCAGGCTGCTAGTGTTGGTTCTGGTTCGGTAAACTACAATCCAATTGCTCTTGCTAATACAGGTGCTCCTTATATCGACCCAAAATGGTATACAGGTAGTGGTCAAGCTTTAGTTGACTGGTATGTAAGAGGTACTAGGCCTGCAGGTGTAGATTACACTAACGGAAAAGGAACTCTTGCTCTTGCGCCACTTATTCTTTTAAACAGGTTAGAGACAGGTGCTATCGAAACAGATGAGCTTAAAATGATAGCTAACCTTCAGGCTAGTTATAAATTAGTTGACAATCTTACTTTAGGTACATCTATTGGTGCAGATTATACTGATAATGTTGGGCTTGATTATGAATCACCAAATAGCTGGACTAGATTATTGTTTGAAAAAGAAAATAGAGGTTATCAATATGTTGGTCAGCAAACTGAAAGTTATGTAAGACAGTTTAACTTCAACATGAATACAAGTCTTAACTATAATAAGACATTTGGTACAAAACACACGCTTGATGCTTCTATATTCACAGAATATTACAAAGCTCATCAAAAAACATTTAGTGCTACTCAAAATGGTTTAGATCCTAAAGTTTGGGAGCCGGGTAATGGTGGAGGTTATGTGCCTTTTGATCCGGCTAATCCTACTCAGTATGTTCCTGAGGTTTCTTCAGGTAAAGCTACGGCAGGTCTATTCTCTTACTTTGGTTCTGCAGATTATGATTACGATCAAAGATTTGGTTTAAGTGCTACAGTACGTAGAGATGCTTCTTATAGGTTTGCTGATTCTAATAAATGGGGTACTTTCTGGTCTGTATCAGGAAGATGGAACATTGACAAGGAGAAGTTTATGGAAGGTACAGCATTCAATATGCTGAAATTAAGAGCTTCTTTTGGTACTACAGGTAACCAGAATATTCAGGGTCAAAGTATTTTCTCTGCTGCAAACTTAACGAGAACTTTGTTCTCTTCAGTGAGAGGATATCAAAATCAGCTTACTTATATAGCTACTCAAATTGCTAATGCTGACCTTAAATGGGAAACTATTGAGCAAGGTAACGTAGGTGTTGATTTTGAATTATGGAAAAGTAGATTAAGAGGTAACGTTGATGTTTACCGTAAAACTACTAAAGATCTTTATCTTCCTTCTCCTATTTCTGCGATAAATGGTCAGTATTCACTGGATAGTAACTATGGTAAGTTAAGAAATAGTGGTGTAGAGGCTTTAGTTTCTTATGATGTTGTTAGAACTAATGATTTCCTTCTTACTTTAACCTTCAATGGTTCTTATAATAAAAATGAGATCGTTTCTATTCCTGGTGGAGAAAATGATGGAGGTTTAGTTATTGATAAAGAAGGTGGTCAGCTTAATCAGTTCTATCTTATAAAATATGCAGGTGTTAATCCAACAAATGGTAACCTTTTATTTTATACAAAAGATGGTAAATTAACTGAAAATCCAAATCCTGAAAAAGACAGAAGACTTACAGGTAAAACTGGTGTAACTCCTAAATATCAGGGTGGTTTTGGTTTTGAGGCAAACTATAAAGGTTTCTTCATGACAACACAATTTAACTATGTTGCTGATATCTGGAGATTTGATTACGATCTTATGGGACTTCAGAATCCAACTGATGTTGGTATTACTAACAAGTCAACAGATTTGTTTAACTCTTGGACTCCTGACAACAGAAATACAGATATACCTTCTCTTACATTAACTAATAAAGGTGTAGATTCTAATTCTGACAGATATCTTAAAGATGCTTCTTATTTAAGATTAAGATATTTAAGTGTAGGTTATCAGGTTCCTAAACAGTTCCTTGATAAAACTCCTTTTACAGGTATTAAAGCTTTTGTACAAGGTGAGAACTTAGTAACATGGACGAAATGGAGAGGATGGGATGCAGAAAGTAACAGACTTGCTGATCAATACCAATATCCAACTCCAAAGATCTTCTCTGTAGGTCTTGAATTACAATTTTAAATAAACGAATCGTTATGAAAAAAATTAAGTTATTCTTATATGTTGCGGCTGTTTCTATATTTGCAGCTGCTTGCGATGACGCGATTGATATTACGCAGCCGAGTGAGTTATTGCCTGAAGATACGTTTGAAACAGTTGCTGATTTACAAACAGGTATATTAGGAGTTTATGCTTCTATACCGGGTGAAGATATCATTTTGTTTACATCTACTTTCACTGACGAAGTGAAACTTGGTAGAGCTAATGGTGGTCAGGGTAAAGATGGTGAGCTGGCTTTCCTTCTTAATAACCTTACAGGTGATCCTGCATCTATCTGGCTTTCTAATAATACGCTTATTAATCGCGCTAATCGCTTACTTGCAGGTGCTGCAACTATAACTCCTGTTATAGGTAATGTAGGTGGTGATGATATTGATGAGACTCCAGCTTATAACAAAGTTATAGCAGAGGCTAAAGTAATGAGAGCCTATGCACATTTTCAGTTGCTTACTTTCTTTTCTCCGGATTTGAAAGATGATAACGCACTTGGTACTATTATTGTAGATCATGTTCCTACAACTAAAGAGCAGTTGCCAAGAAATACAAACGCAGAAGTTTTTGCTTTTATTGAAAAAGATTTAACAGATTCTGAAGCTTCTAATGCGCTTCCTAAAAAAGCAAATACTGGAGGGTTTATCAGCAAAGATTTTATAACTGCCCTTAGAGCTCGTATGGCTGTATACAGAGGTAAATATGAACAAGCTGAAGCTTACATTGATGCGTTAGGAACAGCAGCTTACCCACTTGCAACTAAAGGAAGTGGTACAGCAGCAAATCCTACAAATAGTAATTACTTCAAAGTATTTAGAGATACTAATACGGGTGAGGTTATCTTTAAAGTAATACGTAGTGTAGCTGCAACAGATCCAACTGGTAACTTTTATCAGGCTTGGTCTTCAGTAAACAGTAGTATTACTGGTGGTGCTTTTTATGAAGTAGGTACTGCTTTATATCAAAAGTTTTCTCCAGATGATATTAGACGTGCTGTAGTTATTGACCCTAGCGCATACCCATCTTTCTCTGTTCGTCCGGTAGGTAAATATGCTGAATCTAAAACTGTACCTTTATTAGGTGATATTAAAATTTTCAGAATGTCTGAATTATACCTTTTAAAAGCTGAGTGCCGCGCAAATGCTAATGATTATCAAGGTGTTGCTGATCAGATCAATAAGATCCGTGTAGCTCGTTTTGGAAATGCAAGTGGTAACATTGCTGTTCCTACAAGTGCTCAGGAAGCTTGGTCTGCAATTCTTGATGAAAGAAGACTGGAACTTGCATTTGAAGGTTTCCGTTATATAGACATTAAACGTCTTGGACAACTTGCAGGTAAAGGCATTGATAGAAATCAAACTGATTTTTCATTTAACGAAGCTTATAATCTTGATATAACGGATCACAGATGGACATTGCCTATTCCATATCAAGAACAATCAGCTAATCGCAATATTCAGCAAAATCCTGGTTATTAATAAATAAAATAATATGAAAAAATATATTGTAAAATTAGCTCTACTTGCATTAAGCACAGTCGCTTTTGTAAGTTGTGATGAGGATACTGTTACTTATGGCGGACAAAATTTTGTAAGCTTTGATAAAGTAGCTTCAACAAGATACAATGCTTTTGAAAATATTGGTACAGCGGAGATTCCGGTGAACATGGCTTTTCCAAAATCAAATGATGTTGTTGTAAATTTCAAAATTGAAAATTCTACGGCTGTTGAAGGTGTTGATTATACGGTTCTTACACCGGGATCAATTACTATTCCAGCTGGAGCGACTACAGGTTATATCAAAATCCAGATAGTAAATAATGAAGTTTTAAATGATTCTAAATCATTAGAGATTACATTAACAGGTATTAGTGATTCTAATGTAGCTCTTGGTATTGCAGATACTGCATCTGTATTTAAAAGGTTTCTAATTGTTAATGATGACTGTACAACTAATTTCCTTGCTTTTATAACTAAATACAATGTTATAAATGATAAAGACGTTGTTGTAGGAACTGCTTCTGCGGATGTTAATGACAGTGGAGATTGTAATGTTCTTCGTTTAACAGGCGTTCTTGAAGATGTTAATAACAACGGTACTGCGGACGGATCTTATGTTGATATTACCTTAGCTCCGGCAGCAGGTGATAAAGATAGAGGTACTATTACGAGTGACCTACAGTTTTATTGTGAGAAATGTTTACAAGACAATGATGGTACTGAAAATGATGTCCTTCTTAAAATTGGTGGAACATTTAGTAATAAAGCGGTTAAACAGCTTAAACTTAATACTTCATTGTATTTCCCAAGTTCATCAACTGCGGTAACGTCATCAAGTGTTACATTAAAACCTATAAACTAATTAAATATTTAGCTATATAGTTAAGAGGCTTTCGAAAGAAAGCCTCTTTTTTTGGTTATAATTTACCTTTTCTGATATAGAAAATTAAGTACCTTTGCCCAAATCCTAAATTTGCATGTTAAGAAAGTCTCTTCTTGTTTTTTTATGTTTATTTCCTTTGGTGATGATGTCTCAGATTAAACCCCGAACTAAGCCCATGGGAGTTTCTGTGGGGCGTTCTTCATCTGATGATAAAGGCAAAAAAGTTAAAGCAGTTGCCGATACTATCGCTACTGTAGATATGTATAAAATCATAACATTGGACAGGGATACAACATTTGTTGATACATCCCTGACTTTAAAAAAAGAATATGAGGTTAATTACCTTCGAAAGGACAATTTTGGATTATTGCCACTTTCGAATGACGGGCAGGCATATAATACACTTGATTTTGGCTTAACCAAATTTAATCCATTTCCTGAAATGGGTTTTACTGCGAAGCATTATGCTTACATGGAGGTTGATGACATTAATTATTATCATGTTGCTACTCCGTATACAGATTTGATGTACAGGTCGGTAACACAGCAGGGACAAATGCTTGACGCGTTTATTACATTAAATACTTCTGAAAATCTTAATTTTGCAGTTGGGTACAAGGGACTACGTTCTTTAGGAAATTATATAAATCAACTTTCCAGCAACGGTAACTTTAGATTTATCACAAGCTACAATACTACCGATAAGCGATACATGCTTAAGCTTCATTTTACCGGTCAGGATTTTACAAATCAGGAAAATGGAGGTATTACCAGAAGCAATATTGGTTTTTTCGAAGACGGCCAGCCACCATATACCCAGCGTGAACGACTTGATGTGTATATGAAGGATGCTCAATCGATATTAAAAGGTAATCGTTACTTTATAGACCATACTTTCAGATTAAATAAAGACAATCCTAACAGTCTTGTTTTTCATCACCAGTTTAACTATGAGAATAAGTTCTTTGAGTTTACCTCGAAAACAGCAAGCCCAAGGTATGGAGATGCTTATACTGCTGCCATAAACAATAAAACGCGGTATAACAGGATATACAATAAATTAGGAGCTGCTTACACAAATGAGGCTATAGGAACAATTGAATTTTATCTCGAGGATTTTAAATACAACTACTTTTATAAAACTATCATTCTTGGACAATCGGGAGATATAGATACTCAAAATTCACTAAGTGACAGAATAGATACTTACGGTGCACGTTACACGTATCAAAAAAATAAATGGAAAGGAAGCCTGTTGTTTTCCAATTCAATTACAAATCAGTCCCTGGCAAATATTGACGCATCTGCACGATACGCTTTTAATGATAGAAATATTGTTTCTGCACGCTATCAGAATATGAATAAGCTGCCTAATCATAATTATAACTTATATCAAAGTGACTATAAAAACTACAACTGGCCTAACAAGAATGTGCTTGCCCCAGTAAGTGGTAACTTTAATAATGAAAAGATAAATAATTTTGAGTTTGAAGCCAGAACACAATGGCTTAGTGCATCACTTCAGTATACTGTATTAAATGATTATCTTTATTTTAGTCGCGATAATAAAGACTCAACAATTCCGGCAGAGATCGATGACCCTAAATATATTGACCCTGTATTCGTTAGTCCAAAACAGGATCAGGGTACAATTAATTATTTATCCCTTAAGGTTAGCAAGGAGTTTAAATTTGGTAAGTTTGCGTTAGATAATACATTTCTTTACCAAAATGTTCAACAAACCGGGCACATACTTAATGTTCCTGATTTTGTGACGAGAAATACACTTTATTATACAGATCGTGTTTTTAAAAAGGCTTTATTCTTTCAGACCGGATTTACGTTCCAGTATTTTACAAAGTATTATGCTAATGAATACAATCCTATTATTGGTGAGTTTTATGCTCAGGGTGATAAAAAGATCGGTAACTTTCCGTTGATCGACTTTTTTATAAATGCAAAGATTCAGGAGTTTAGATTGTTTATTAAAGCAGAACATTTTAATTCAAGCTTTTCAGGATACAATTATTATTCTACACCTACACAGCCTTACAGGGATTTTACGTTCCGTTTTGGTATTATTTGGGATTTCTTCTCATAAATTATTTTAATTATAAAATTCTACTTGCAATAATTATCTTTGCAGCTGATTGCCATATATAGTGGCAGCAAAAATTATAAAAATGAAATACGCAAAAAATATACTCGAAACTATAGGTAATACACCTATGGTGAAACTTAACAAGCTTACCGAAGATATTCAGGCACTGGTATTGGCTAAAGTGGAAACTTTTAATCCGGGTAACTCGGTTAAAGACAGGATGGCTGTAAAGATGATTGAAGATGCTGAAGCAGATGGTAGGTTAAAGCCAGGTGGAACAATTATTGAGGGTACATCAGGTAATACCGGTATGGGGCTCGCCTTAGGCGCCATTGTTAAGGGTTATAAACTTATTTGCGTTATTTCAGACAAACAGTCTAAAGAAAAAATGGATATACTGCGTGCAGTAGGCGCAAAGGTTGTTGTTTGCCCGACAGATGTTGAACCAACAGATCCACGTTCTTACTATTCGGTATCTAAACGTTTAGCAGAAGAAACGCCAAACTCATGGTACGTTAACCAGTACGATAATATGTCGAACACTGCTGCGCATTATGAACAGACAGGTCCTGAAATTTGGGAACAGACTGAAGGCAAGATCACACATTTTGTGGTAGGGGTTGGGACAGGCGGAACAATTTCGGGTGTAGCTAAATATCTAAAAGAAAGAAACCCAAATATCAAAATTTGGGGTATTGATACGTATGGCTCTGTTTTTAAAAAATACCACGAAACAGGTATTTTTGATGAAAATGAAATTTACTCATACATTACTGAAGGTATAGGTGAAGATATACTTCCAAAGAATGTTGATTTTTCACTTATCGACGGCTTTACGAAAGTTACGGATAAAGATGCGGCTGTTTACACGAGAAGGCTTGCTCTTGAAGAAGGTATTTTTGTAGGTAATTCTGCTGGTGCAGCCATCAAGGGATTATTACAAATTAAAGATCAGTTTAAACCTGACGATGTTGTTGTTGTATTATTTCATGATAGCGGAAGCCGTTACGTAGGTAAGATGTTCAACGATGACTGGATGCGTGAGCGCGGTTTCCTTGACGAAGAAATCACAAAAGCAGAAGACCTGATTAAGGATCATGCAGATAAACCTCTTGTTATAGTTCGCACAGAAGAATTAGTTTCGCATGCTATAGAGCGTCTTAGAAAATATAAAATATCTCAGATACCGGTTATCGACACTAATGGTTTTGTAGGTTCAATAGACGAGACAGATCTTTTTAGAAGCTATGTTGAAGATAAGGATATCGCTGATAAGCCTATCCGTGAAATTATGGGTAAACCTTATCCTATAGTTAAAGCAAATACTTCTATTGAAGAAATATCAAAACTTATAAATAAAGACAATCAGGCGGTATTGGTAGATCTTGGTGATGGAAGGCACCACATTATAACCAAACACGATATTATAAGCTCAATAAAATAATAGATCAGCCCTCCGTAATAAGGAGGGCTTTTTATATCTTTCGATTATGAATTTTACAGCCATTGACTTTGAAACCGCTACGGGCCATGCGCATAGTGCATGTGCGATTGGTATTGTTACTGTGGAGAATGGCGTCATAACTGAGGAATATCATACGCTTATCCAGCCACCTGAAAATGAATATTGGTACCGCAATGTTATGGTGCATGGCATAAAGCCTGTAGAAACGCTTAATGTCCCTACTTTCGATGGTCTGTTCCCTGAAATAAGAAAAAGGATTTTTGGAAAAAAACTTGTGGCACACAATGAGGCATTCGATCGTAATGTACTTATAAAAACCATGCGTTATTACGGATTATATTATGACGAACTTGAATTGGCTGACCGATGGGAATGTACCTGCAAAATATATAGGGCAAAAGGCTATAAACCTGCCAATTTAAAAGCATGTAGCGACCGCAATGGTATAGCGCTTAATCATCATGAAGCGTTGTCTGATGCAATAGCTTGCGCTAAATTATACCTTCTTCATGACGGACAGGTAAAATTGAATATGTAACATAAAAATTTTATGTATTTTCGTACGAATGAAAGAGGATTTTCTTCACTATGTATGGCAGTTTAAAAAGTTTGATGTACTGGATGTAAAAACAGTGCATGGAGAACCTGTAACAATACTTAATACTGGTCAATACCTTGAGCAGGCCGGGCCTGACTTTTTTAATGCACAATTGATAATTGGCTCTCAAAAATGGGCAGGCAATGTAGAAATACATTTAAAATCTTCCGATTGGTATATTCATAATCATGAAAAAGATGATGCTTATGATAGCGTAGTGCTTCATGTAGTTTGGGAGCACGATACAGAAGTTTTCAGGCAGGACAATACTGAAATTCCGGTTCTCGAAATGAAACATTATGTTTCTAAAGATACATTAGCCAATTATAATGCACTGGCAGTTGCAAAATCGTGGATTTATTGCGAGAAAGAATTAGAATCTATTGATAGCTTTGTTTTTGAAAACTGGAAAGAACGTATTTTCTTTGAACGCCTTGAACGTAAGGCCTTACCAATTTTGAAACAGGCAAAAGAAACCGGTAACGACTGGGAGGCCATTCTGTTTAGTTTTCTGGCTAAAAATTTTGGACTGAATACTAATGGTGAAACATTTTACGCAATAGCGCAATCATTGCCTTTTGGTGTAGTACGCCGTGAGAGCTTTGAATATGAAAATCTTGAGGCTTTATTTTATGGAAGGGCGGGATTGCTTAATCCGGAACATGAGGATGTTTATTTTAAAGATTTAAAACAACGCTACGATTACATTAGCCATAAATACAGAATAAATCCTGTGTATATAGATTCGTTGCAATTTTTTAAACACAGACCCGACAATTTTCCAACCATTCGCTTGTCACAGCTGGCACAATTGTATCATACACACCAGAATCTCTTTTCTAAAATAACTGAAGCTGCATCTATAAGCGATATTTATACTATTTTCGAAGTAGGAGCTTCTTATTACTGGCAATCACATTATACATTTGATAAAGAAAGTTCAAAAAAGCGTAAACCGCTTACGGCTTCTTTTATAGATCTGATTATTATAAACACCATTATACCATTTAAATTTGCTTATAGCAAAATTACAGGTAAAGAAAATACAGAAGCACTTGTAAGTATGCTTCGCGAAATTACACCTGAGAAGAATACAATTATTGATAAGTTTAAATCGTTTAAAGTAGGAGCGCAATCTGCTTATGATAGTCAGGCATTACTCCAGCTTAAGAATGAATATTGTGCAAATAAGCGATGCCTGCAATGTGCTATTGGTCTTGAACTTTTAAAAAAGTAGCATAGAACGTATAAAGCTATTCGGGAAACTATTACTTTTGATACTGAACACTAAACATTAAATATGTCATTCGTAACCAATATTCGTCATTTTTTTGAAAAGCACGGTTTTGAAGTTTCTCAGCGTCTGGCTGACAGGATTGGTATGCGTGCAACCAACGTAAGGTTGTTTTTTATCTACATATCCTTTGTTACTATTGGTTTATGGTTTGGTGTTTATCTTACACTTGCTTTCTGGCTAAGGTTAAAAGATATGGTTTATACTAAAAGAAGTTCTGTTTTTGATTTGTAGACTGCACTTTAATATCTTAATTATCAAATGAAGCCATTCCTGTTTTTTTACCGGTTTACTAAAGGCCAGCAAAAAGGTATAATGGTGTTGTTTATTTTCATCATTCTTTTCCAGGGATTTTACTTTATTTTTTCGTCAATAGATTTCACTTCCGATGCAACTAAATCAAAGGAAGAAAAAGAATGGCTGGCACTTCAGTCTCAAATTGACGCCCTCAAAGCTAAAAAGTACAATCACCGGGATACTGTTTATCCTTTCAATCCTAATTATATAAGTGATTATAAAGGTTATGTACTTGGTTTGTCTATTAAAGAGATAGATCGTATTCGAGCTTACAGGGAGACAGGTAAATACATTAACTCTGTTGAAGATTTTAAAAAGGTGTCAGGAGTGCATGATACTCTGTTGGCGAAACTTTCTCCTTATTTAAAATTTCATGGTACTACAGTATATAATAAAAAGAATGAAGGTTCGATAAAAGATGATACTTCCCAAAGTCAAAAATTTGATAAGCCTGTTTACGTTAGTAAGCAGTTGGATATAAACCAGGCTTTAGAAGAAGATCTTATTAAAGTATACGGAATAGGTCCTCATTATGCCAAGGCAATTTTACGCAGACGTTCTGCCCTCGGTGCATTTGTAAGCATGGATCAGATGGATGATTTTACTGAGTTTTCTATGGAAGCAAAAACAGGGCTTAAGCAGCGGTTTAAAATTAGCAATTCGGCAGATGTTATAAAAATCAATGTAAATACATCATCATTGTTACAGTTGTCGCGTTTTCCATATTTTAATAGAGAAATTGCGAGAAGTATAATCACGGAGCGTAGTATGAACGGAAAAGTATCAAATATTAGTAATTTGCTAAAAATATCTGGTTTTACTGTTGATAAAGAAAAAATAATTACCTTATATTTGGAATTCTAAAAAAAAATCAAAGAAAATGAATTTTGAATATAATGAAACGCAAAACATGATCGCCCAATCGATCAGGGATTTTGCAGAACAACACATCCGTCCGAATATTATGGAATGGGATGAATCACAACACTTTCCGGTAGATTTGTTTAAGAAATTAGGCGAAATGGGCTACATGGGAGTGTTGGTTCCTGAAGAATTAGGAGGGTCTGGTCTTGGATACCACGAATATATTACTGTAGTAGAAGAGATATCTAAAGTAGATCCGTCAATCGGGCTTTCTGTTGCGGCTCATAATTCACTTTGCACAAACCATATACTTACTTTTGGTAATGAAGAGCAAAAGAAAAAATGGATTCCTAAATTAGCTACCGCTGAACATATTGGTGCGTGGGGTCTTACCGAGCACAATACAGGTTCTGATGCAGGAGGTATGAATACTACTGCTGTTAAAGATGGTGACCATTGGGTTGTAAATGGTGCTAAAAACTTTATTACACATGCAAAATCAGGAGATGTTGCTGTTGTAATTGTACGTACCGGAGAAAAAGGCGATTCAAAAGGAATGACGGCTTTCGTATTCGAAAAAGGAATGCAGGGCTTTACCAGTGGTAAAAAAGAAAATAAACTTGGAATGCGTGCCAGCGAAACTGCTGAGCTAATATTTGACAACTGCCGTATTCCTGACGCTAACAGGCTTGGAGAAGTAGGAGAAGGGTTTATGCAGGCGATGAAGGTACTTGACGGAGGGCGTATCTCTATTGGTGCGTTATCATTAGGAATTGCTAAAGGAGCTTATGAAGCTGCCCTTAAATATTCTAAAGAACGTCATCAGTTTGGTCAGCCGATAAGCAACTTCCAGAGCATTGCTTTTAAACTTGCAGATATGGCTACTGAGATTGAAGCTTCTGAATTATTGCTTCACAAGGCGGCTTACCTGAAAAACAATGGTAAGAAAATGACTGTGGCAGGAGCAATGGGTAAAATGTATTCGTCTGAAGTATGTGTAAGGGTTTCTAACGAAGCTGTACAGATTCACGGAGGTTACGGATATACAAAAGATTACCCGGTTGAGAAATTCTATAGGGATTCAAAATTATGTACTATTGGAGAAGGAACTACAGAAATACAAAAACTTGTTATTTCACGTAATTTGCTAAAAGACTAATTACAAGCATAAATTTATATTTAAAGGGCTTCTGTGTTATGCAGAAGCCCTTTTTTGTAGCGTTAAAATCATTAAAATAAAAAGGTGCATTAGTTTGTCAGGTTTAAAAAAAAGATATAAGTTTGCAGCCTTAACGAGAGGAGGTGTTATATATGTTGATTATACCAATTAAAGACGGAGAAAATATTGATAGAGCGCTTAAGCGTTACAAACGTAAATTCGATAAAACAGGTGTAGTGCGTCAGCTAAGAAGACGTCAGGCTTTTATCAAGCCATCTGTTGTAAGAAGAGTTCAGGTGCAGAAAGCAGCTTATGTTCAGGGATTAAGAGATTCTATGGAGAATTAATTAGTTTTAAGAACTAAATTATAGTACCGTTAGCAGGAAAGTTTTATATAACTTTGCTGTTAACGGTTTTTTTATGGTTGATTCTAAACAGGCATATGCAGATTATCTTTTAAAGGAAAAGAACTATTCCCTGCTCACACTTCGTGCCTATACTGATGATGTAGCTGCTTTTGAAAAATTCATCCTCGCGAGAGATGAGGGTGCTTCTTTAGAAGAGGTTAATTACAGTCAGATACGAAGCTGGGTGGTAGATCTTGTTGAAGCCGGAATAGCTAATAAGTCGGTTAACAGAAAAATATCTTCATTAAAATCATTCTACAAATTTCTGCTTCGTTCCAGGCAAATCAAAATCAATCCGCTGCTACAGCATAAATCGTTGAAGACAGAGAAAAAGGTTCAGATTCCTTTTTCGGAAAAAGAGCTTAATGATGTTATGTTAGATGTAGAATATCCTGATGATTTTGAAGGAATACGAAACAGGCTCATTATTGAGCTTTTTTACACTACAGGAATACGCCGGGCTGAACTTATAGGGCTTACTTTGAATAGTTTTGATGCAGGTAACAATACATTAAAGGTTTTGGGTAAACGTAATAAGGAACGTATATTGCCGGTTCTGGTTTGTACGGCAGATCTTATAAGTCGGTATCTCGCCGAAAGGCGTGGGCTTCCTGTGATTGCAAGTCCTGATATGTTAATTTTAAATGGGCATGGTAATAAAGTAAGTGAATCGTTTGTTTATAGGTTAATAAATAGTTACTTTAGTGTTGTCTCCGGTAAGGTAAAGAAGAGTCCGCACGTGCTTCGGCATACATTTGCGACACATTTACTTAACAATGGAGCCGATTTAAATTCAGTAAAGGAATTACTTGGCCACGCAAGCTTGTCGTCTACGCAGATCTATACCCACAGCAGTCTTGCTGAACTTAAAAAAGTGTATGGTGATTCGCATCCGCGCAGCCGTGATAACTCCTAAAAATGTTTAACGATTAAAAAGTTTGGATTATGAAGGTAAATGTTCATGCAGTCAACTTTAATGTTGACAGAAAACTGGTTGGCTATGTTCAGGATAGATTGAACAGGCTTGAGAAGTATTATGACAAAGTTGTAAATTCTGATGTGTATTTTAAATTGGATAATACGAGTGTAAAGCAGAATAAAGTTGCTGAGATAAAAATTATAGTCCCTGGTGACGAATTTATAGTCAAAAAACAGTGTAAATCATTTGAAGAAGCTGTGGAGCTGGCTGCAGATTCTATGGAACGTTTATTAATGAAAAGAAAACAAAAAATCAGAACCTATTCATAAAGAGAAAAAAAAGTTGAAAAATGTTTTGATTAAAAAATAAATTCTCTACATTTGCAGTCCGTTAGAAATAGCGGACTTTTTTATTGTAAGTTGCCGGTGTAGCTCAGTTGGCTAGAGCAGCTGATTTGTAATCAGCAGGTCGTGGGTTCGAGTCCCTCCATCGGCTCAAATAAAGAGTTTTTGATGATTTACTTCAGGTTGATTCTGATTCGGTTGAAGATGAGGAGGTTGGCTTAAAGGTGTCTGAAAGAATTTCTTGTGTTTTGAAAAAAAAAACAACTGAAAATTAAGGTTAGGGGAGATACTCAAGCGGCCAACGAGGACGGACTGTAAATCCGTTGGGAAACCTTCGAAGGTTCGAATCCTTCTCTCCCCACAAAAAAAAGCGTGAGCTTAATGTCTGCCGGTGTAGCTCAGGGGTAGAGTGCTTCCTTGGTAAGGAAGAGGTCACGGGTTCAATTCCCGTCATTGGCTCTAGTTTAGAAGAATTTGAACACTAATTATATAACTAAGATTAAATTATTAAATCATGGCAAAGGAAACTTTTGATAGGTCAAAGCCGCACCTTAACATAGGTACAATCGGACACGTTGACCACGGTAAAACAACTTTGACTGCAGCTATTACTAAAGTATTATCTGATGCAGGTTATTCTGAAGCAAAATCATTTGATCAAATTGATAACGCTCCTGAAGAAAAAGAAAGAGGTATTACAATTAATACTTCTCACGTAGAGTATGCTACAGCTAACCGTCACTATGCTCACGTTGACTGTCCAGGTCACGCGGATTACGTGAAAAACATGGTTACTGGTGCTGCTCAGATGGATGGTGCTATCCTTGTAGTTGCTGCAACAGATGGTCCAATGCCACAAACTCGTGAGCACATCCTTTTAGGTCGCCAGGTTGGTGTTCCAAGAATGGTTGTTTTCATGAACAAAGTAGATATGGTTGATGATGCTGAGCTTCTTGAGCTAGTTGAAATGGAAATCAGAGATCTATTATCTTTCTATCAGTATGATGGTGATAATGGGCCGGTTATTCAGGGTTCTGCTCTTGGTGCACTTAACGGTGAGCCTCAGTGGGTTGATACAGTTTTAGCTCTTATGGCTGCTGTTGATAGCTGGATTGAAATGCCGGTACGTGATGTTGAGAAGCCATTCCTAATGCCTGTTGAAGACGTATTTACAATTACTGGTCGTGGAACTGTTGCTACAGGTCGTATCGAAACAGGTGTTGCTAATACAGGTGATGCAGTTGAAATCATTGGTATGGGTGCTGAAAAGCTT
>Ga0157370_10001266_pt1 | contig 31553 bp, 28 predicted proteins | sample C35metaG_FD_113463 | JGI IMG/M metagenome (GOLD analysis project Ga0157370, IMG submission 113463) | Corn rhizosphere microbial communities from Kellogg Biological Station, Michigan, USA - C3-5 metaG | ecosystem: Host-associated > Plants > Roots > Rhizosphere > Soil | place: USA: Michigan...
AGTTCGTGGGCAGGTGATGGCCATGTGCGATAGTATGCAGCATGGTGGCCCTGATGATCATGGTATATATATTGCCGAAAAGGAATCGGTTTGCTTAGGCAATCGTCGTTTAGCTATTTTAGATCTTAGCAGCAGTGGCCATCAACCCATGGTTAGCCACAAGGAAGATATCGTAATTACTTACAATGGCGAGATTTATAATTACCAGCAAATCCGTACCGAACTCATTAACTTGGGCTACATTTTTAAAACACAAACTGATACTGAGGTAATCCTTTATGCCTATCAGCATTGGCGGGAAGCTGCTTTTGGCAAACTGGATGGCATTTTCGCCTTTTGTATTTTTGATAAACGGCAGCAATGCATCTATCTGGTTAGGGATCAAAACGGTATTAAACCTTTATATTACCACTTTGATAAAGGAACACTAACCTTTGCTTCGGAGGTTAAGGCCTTTAAACATGCAGACATTTACCAAGAAAACAGTAACTGGAGGATTTATTACCTTGCGTTTGGTCATATACCTGAACCTTATACAACTTTACAAGATGTTTGTAGCTTGGGTAAAGGCTCATTCCTGAAATACAACATCAGAAATAGCAGGCATTTCACTCAATCTTATCATGAGTTTGAGCATACCACTAATATCCGTAATGAAGATTATGCTGTTGATCAAATCCGCCAGCAACTCAGTCATTCAATCAGACAGCAAATGATTTCGGATGTGGATATTGCAGTGCTATTTAGTGGGGGGCTCGACTCCAGTATCATTACCATTTTGGCCAATCAGTTCGATAGTAAAAAATTATCCTGCATTTCGGCCAATTTTAATGAAATAGACTTTTCTGAACAGAAGCAACGCAGTAGTTTATTGCAAAAAATAAATGCACATAAAATTGAGCACTTAATTACCTACCGTGATTTTGTACAAAATTTCGAAACGGTTTTAGCCAATATGGATCAGCCCACCAATGATGGGATTAATACCTGGTTTGTGTGTAAAGCGGCCAAAGAAAATGGCATCAAAGTATTGTTATCGGGTTTAGGCGCCGACGAGCTTTTTGGCGGTTACCCCTCTTTTGATCGTATCCATAAAATACAGAACTTAAATTGGCTAAGTAAAAGCGTTTTAAGGAGTATGCGTTTCTCTAGCAATACCAGGTTTAAACGCTTGTATTACCTCAGCCTTAACTCCCCTATTGGTGAATACCTTTGTTTAAGGGGGGTTTATTCGCCTGATGTAATTGCCGATTTGTTAGACATTGACATGAAAACCGTTATCGATTGCCTTGAGGAGATACCTATTCAACCTGGGATAAAAAAAACCAGCAACGAAACACGGGCAAGCTGGTTTGAGTTTAACATGTACATGCAAAACCAGTTGTTAAAAGACACCGATTTTATGAGCATGAGCCATGGCGTTGAAGTGCGTGTACCTTTTCTCGATATCAACTTTGTTAAACTTGTGCTTTCCATCTCAAACGAAATTAAATTCAGTTACGAACAGAAAAAGAAATTACTGGTCGAGGCCTACAAGGAGGATTTACCGGTAGAAACCTGGAAAAGATCAAAAATGGGCTTTACTTTTCCCTTTCAGGAATGGATGAGAAAAAACAGCGATATTGCCGATCCTTCGCGTTATACCAATAAAAGGGCGAAATCACTGATACAAAATTTTGGCGATAATAAATTGCACTGGAGCTCGGCATTAGCCTTATACAGAACCTACCATGCCAGTTAAAGTTTTATTTTTAACGCTTAAAACATTTAGTTTAACTGGAGGAATTGAGAAGGTTTGCCGCAGTGTGAGCCGTGTTTTATATGACCTGAGCGAAGAAGAAATTGTACAGTCGACAGTATATTCGATGTATGATAAAAATACAGACCGCGATTCGAGGTATTTAAGCAAAGAGCAATTTAAGGGATTCGGAGGAAAGCGAGAACGTTTTGTTGTACAGTCTTTTTTATCGGGTTTAAAAGCAGATGTGATTATACTGAGCCATATCCACCTCATCAATATCGTTTACTTCATTAAAAAAATACACCCACATAAAAAGATTTACTTACTGGCGCACGGTATCGAGATTTGGAAAAAACTATCTGATGCGAAACTCAAAATGTTAAATCTGCTTGATAAGATTATTTGTGTGAGTGAATTTACTGCGAAGAAGGTAATGGATATGCATCATATTCCAACGGAGCGAATTGAAGTATTAAACAATTGCCTCGATCCATTCTATCATCTTTCAACTCAGTTTGAAAAACCGCAAAACCTATTAGATCGTTACCACTTAAATGGTGCGCATTTAATTTTGTTCTCTCTCTCCCGCTTATCGTCTTCCGAAAAATATAAGGGTTACGACCATACCATTGAATTATTGCCAAAATTATTGGAAAGTTATCCGAATCTGATTTATTTATTGGCTGGCAAGTGGGATATAGCAGAAAAGAACCGATTAGATAATTTAATCACAAAAAATAACCTTCAAAATTATATCAAAATGATTGGCTTCATTGATGAAGCTGAACTTACCGAACATTTTTTATTGTCTGATCTTTTTATTTTGCCCAGCAAAAAAGAAGGTTTCGGCATTGTATTTATCGAAGCCCTTGCAAGCGGCCTGAGGGTAATTGCAGGCAACAAAGATGGTAGTGTAGATGCACTCCGTGGAGGCGCATTGGGCGTGCTTGTTGATCCCGATGATCAGCAGGAGATATTAGCCTGTATATCTCCACTTCTCGGTCATACACAGACGCAACAGGAGAAAAAAAAATTACAGGAAAAATGCATGCAGGCATTTGGTTATCAACAATACCTCCAATCGATACGCAACCTGCTAATAAATGACAAAATTAATGTTGATCAGATAGCTGTTCCTCAAAATAAAAACATGAACAATACCCAAAATACTTATGGTTAAGGAAGAACAAGCATGGACCATTGAGGCAAAATCTTCTTTGCTAGATTTAAAACTAAATGAGGTTTGGGCTTACCGCGATTTACTTGTGCTGCTGGTAAGGAGAGATTTTGTTTCCTTTTACAAGCAGACTATTTTAGGCCCTTTATGGTTCTTCATTCAACCACTTTTTACAACTATAATCTTCACTTTTATATTTGGAAACCTGGCAGGCATATCAACAGATGGCTTACCTAAGCCTCTATTTTATATGGCTGGTATTACTGCCTGGAACTATTTTGCTGATTGCTTAACCAAAACCTCTTCAGTGTTCAAAGACAACGCAGGCATTTTTGGCAAGGTGTATTTCCCAAGGTTAATTATGCCACTCAGTATTATCGTAAGCAATTTAGTGCGTTTTGGGGTGCAGATGGTATTATTTCTGATCTTAATGATCTATTATTATTGTTCTGGAGCCCACTTTAATATCAGCTGGGCTATTTCCCTCTTTCCTGTAATTGTGATATTAATGGCTTTACTGGGCTTAGGTGTAGGTATGATTATATCTGCCATGACCACAAAATACAGGGACCTTGCTTTTCTCATAAGCTTTGGTGTGCAGTTATTGATGTATGCGACAACAGTGATCTATCCCCTATCTGAAGCAATCAAAAAATATCCAGACTATGCCTGGATCATTGAGTATAACCCAATGACGCCAATTATTGAAACTTTTAGATATGGCTTTTTAGGCCAAGGAAGTTTTAACTGGCTTAGCTTAGGTTATGCAGCATTGGTTACCATTATACTCATGCTGTTGGGTACAATAATTTTCAATAAAATAGAGCGAAATTTTGTAGACACGGTTTAGATGAGAAACGGAAGAAGGAACATGAATGATGGAAGACTGGCTTTAAGCATATTTTAAGATGTCGAACATTGCAATAAAAGTAGAAAATCTAAGTAAAGCCTACCAATTAGGCCAAATTGGTACAGGCACTATCAGTCGCGATTTGGAACGATGGTTAGCCCGCATACGTGGAAAGGAAGATCCTTTTTTAAGGATTGGCGAAACTAATGATCAAAATACAAAAAGTACAAGCGATATCGTATGGAGTCTAAAAGATATCAGCTTCGAAATTGAGCAGGGGGATGCTGTTGGGATTATAGGCAGAAACGGCGCGGGTAAGAGTACGTTACTAAAAATACTTAGCAAGGTAACTGCCCCTACTACTGGAAAAATATCAGGCAAAGGCCGGATCGCTAGTTTATTAGAAGTGGGTACAGGTTTTCACCCCGAACTAAGCGGCAGGGAAAATATTTTTTTAAACGGTGCTATTTTGGGCATGCGTAAAAAAGAAATCGCCAGAAAACTCGATGAAATCGTTGCTTTTGCCGGTATTGAGCGCTATTTAGATACGCCGGTAAAACGTTACAGCAGTGGCATGTATGTACGTTTGGCTTTTGCTGTAGCCGCGCATTTAGAAAGTGAAATTTTAATTGTTGATGAGGTATTAGCAGTTGGCGATGCAGAATTTCAACAAAAATGTTTGGGGAAAATGGACGAAGTAAGTAAAGGAGAGGGCAGAACTGTGCTTTTTGTGAGCCATAATATGGATTCAGTTAGCAGATTGTGCAATAGTTCTTTATTATTATCCCAAGGTCAGGTCATTCAATTTGGCCCTACCAGACATATCATTCAAAAATATAACCAAAGTGCCACGATTTTAGGTGAGCTTAATAATTTAAGTATTCATATAGCAAAATTAAAAATTTATCAACAGGTAAATAAGATTATACTGGAACTACATTATCATAATTGTAAAGATTTTTTATTCCCATGTTTAGGTTTTGTAATAAGTGAAATGAATAATAATAAAATTTTCGGATCAAATCCAAAATTACAGATACCAAAAAATAAAATTGTTAATTCATCTAATGGCACATTAAAAGTATCAATAGAAAATCCAAAACTATTGAACGGCAAGTACAACTTATCAATTTGGTTCGGTGACGGTTCCGTTGACTTTTTTTCAGAAGAGAACATATTAACATTTGAAGTTTTTGATATGGCAAAATATGACACCGAAGCTAGCGCATTTGAAATGGGCCCTGTATCACCCTTAGTAGAATGGGAACAAATAAAAAACTAATATTGAATGAATTTACTATACTTTAAATAATTATAAAATTCAAATGAAAGGAATAGACTACCTACGTTTCTTAACAAAATTAACAGCAGGTAAAATTAGAGGTCAGTTTGCACAGGCAGAATATTATATTAAAAGAGGTTATTACCATAGAAAAACCTATAACTATGATAACGACACCCCGTACAAAGATGAATACCAAAAAGAAGTCTACCAGTTAGCCAAAAATTATTTAACAGAAAATGATTATAACCGGGTTTTAGATATAGGATGTGGTTCCGGCTTTAAACTAATGGCATATTTTAAAGATTATGAAACAACGGGCGTAGATGTTAATCCTACATTCGATTATCTAAAAAAAACTTTTCCAGATCGTACTTGGATTAATGCGGAAAAAGATGCCTCTGCCATACCAAAAGAATGTGATATCATTATCTGTGCGGATGTTATTGAGCATGTTCTCAAGCCAGATGAACTATTAAAGATGATCAAGAAAATTAAATTTAAATATCTCTTTTTGAGTACTCCGGAACGAGATATGTTATATGGTATACAAAATTATGGCCCGCCAAATAACCCAACACATGTTAGAGAATGGAATGCACAGGAATTCCATCGCTTCGTAGGTGAATACTTTAATATTGTATCTCATCAAATTACACATGTAGCGCATACCACCCAACTATTGGTTTGCACGCCACTTGAAGATTTGTAGATTCGTTGTCACTACCGATCCATTTTTCTTGCATCATTACTTGTTATAATCGCGAGAATGAGATTAAACGCGCTATTCAGAGCATTCTTGATCAGTCCTATCAACACTTTGAAATTATTATTGTAGATGATGCATCAATAGATAAAAGCATTGCAGTAATTGCTACAATTGATGACCCAAGAATAAGAGTTATTAAACATGAAATAAACAGAGGTCAAAATGCGGCTTTAAATAGCGGTGTAAAGGCCTGCAAATTTGATTACTTAGCATTTTTAGATAGCGACGATATATGGTTGCCAAACTATTTACAAGAAATGCAACGAGCCTATATCAATAATCCGAATTCTGCTTTTGTATATTGTAGTTTGGTTAATGGTCCACTGTGGACTTTAGAGGGAGAAAACAAATACGCTGAGGTATTAAATCAGGGCTATCTTTCTTCTATGATCAGTATTACTGCGAAAAAAGAGGCGGTTCTTGGCATAAATAGTTTTGATGTACGATATAGCATATGCCAGGATGACGATTTTTGCTTTCGGCTGGCTAAACGGTATTCTTTTAGCGTTGTTAAGAAACATTTGGCCGAAGTACACGGAGCTACAAATTCGATGACCAAAAACATGGTTAAATTAGCACAAGGCTGGGATTTTTTATTCAATGACTATAAAAAAGATATAATAAGTCTTTGTGGAGCAAAATCATTTTCAAGACACAAATTAAATCTTACTTTACAATATTTTCATTGTAATAGAATATTTTCTGGTTTAAAATGCTATATAAACGGTGTGTGTGTGTTTTTCAAACCATCAGAGAATAAGTTCTCATTTAGTAGTAGTGAATTTATAACAATTAATAAAAAAATATTAAGGCTTTTTGCAAGCAAAATCAAACAAGCAATAATAAATTGAGAAAATGATCGAACAAGTATCTTTTCAAGAAAAATTACTCGCAATCATCATCAGAGCTAATTATAAAAAGGAAGGCATTTCTTTCTTTACACCTGGAGATTTTTCTCAACAGCTAGGCTATATGAACAGGCCAAAAGGCTATATTATTGAACCCCATGTACATAATTTAGTAGAGCGTAAGGTTACTCTTACTCAAGAGGTACTTTATATCAAGACTGGGAAAGTTCGAATTGATTTTTATAATGACGAGCAGAATTATCTAGAGAGCAGAATAGTTGAAAAGGGCGACGTAGTATTATTGGCATCTGGAGGACACGGTTTTGAGATGCTTGAATCCTCAGAGATGATAGAGGTTAAACAGGGACCTTATTGTGGCGATGAAGATAAAGTACGTTTTGATCATAAACCCGAAAACATTAACCTAATTGTTAAAGACGATGAGCCAAAACTTTAACCTTTACAGCCAATATTACGATTTGCTCTATAAGGACAAAGATTATTTAGCAGAAACAGACTATTTAGTTAACCTAATTAATAAATATGGTTCATCGGGCAAAAAAATAATAGAGCTAGGGTCAGGAACCGGCAAACATGCAAATTTGCTGGCAGGGAAAGGATATTATGTTCTTGGCATAGAACGGAGCGCTGAAATGGTTGAAATTGCTAACCAAATTAAAAAGGATGGGATTAATTTTCAAATTGCAGATATTACTAATTTTAAAACAGAACTATCTTTTGATATCGCCTTATCTCTTTTTCATGTGATCAGTTACCTAATTAATACTGATCAATTGATTAAAACTTTTGAGAATGTCAATAGCTGCTTAAATAAAGAAGGGCTGTTTATTTTTGATGTTTGGCACAGCACAGCGGTAAACTTTCAGAGACCAGAAAAACGCACAAAAATTCTAAAGGGTGAAAACATTGAAGTCACCCGAAATGCCACCCCAATAATTTATCCCGAATTAAATATTGTTGAAGTCAATTACGATATTTCTGTAAAAAACCTTAAGAATGCTTCGCACAATTTCTTTCAAGAACAACATCCTATGCGACATTTCAGCAAACAAGAAATAGAATTGCTAGCTTATGCCACTGGATTTGAAATAATCCACAACGAAGAATTCCTAAGCGGGGCAGTTCCCTCCCAGCAAACCTGGGGTGTATGTTATATATTAAGGAAAATTTAGTCAAATGAATCCAATTCCGGTAAACACTCCTTTATTTAATGGAAATGAGCTTAAATACGTTACCCAATGCATCGAAACAGGATGGGTTTCCAGTGAAGGTCCATTTATTAAAGAGTTTGAAGAAAAATTTAGCGAATATGTAGGTCGGAAATTTGGTGTCGCGGTAAGCAATGGCTCTGCAGCTTTAGATATCGCGATTAAGGCACTGAATATTGGTCCAGGTGACGAGGTAATTATGCCTACATTCACTATTATTTCGCCCGCCCAATCGGTTGTTACTGCTGGAGCAATCCCTGTCTTAATAGATAGTGATCCATTGACATGGAATATGGATGTCACACAGATAGAGGCTAAAATAACTTCCAGAACCAAAGCCATTTTAGTAGTACACATTTATGGATTACCAGTTGATATGGATCCCGTAATTGAAATAGGAAAAAAATATAAGCTTAAAATAATTGAAGATGCAGCGGAAATGCACGGCCAAACCTACAAAGGTAAAATGTGCGGCAGTTTTGGAGACATCAGCATTTTCAGTTTTTACCCCAACAAACATATCACCACAGGCGAAGGTGGTATGCTGCTTACCAATGACACTGAACTTGCCCAACGTTGCAAAAAGCTTCGGAATCTTTGTTTCGAACCAGATGGCCCACGATTTGTTCATTACGATCTGGGCTGGAACTACAGAATGACTAATTTACAAGCTGCATTGGGCGTAGCACAATTGGAACAAATTGAAAATTTTGTTGATAAAAAAAGAGCCCTAGGTGCTCTTTATCAGGATAAACTCTTCGAATTAAAATCAAATGGATATCAACTTCCATTAATTAACAAAGACTATGCTGAAAATATATATTGGGTCTTTGGCTTAGTGGCACCTAGCCAAGAAGAAAAAGAAAAAATGATTAATCATTTAACTGACAATAAAATTGGAACACGTAATTTCTTTTGGTGCATGCACGAACAACCTATTTTTTTAAAAATGGGGTTATTTAAAAATGAGTATTATCCTAATGCTGAGAAACTCGCTAGAAACGGCTTTTATATACCCAGTGGATTAGGGATGGAAGAAGTTGAGCAAATTAAAGTCACTACAATAATAAAAAGTTACTTTTAAACTCTGGAATATGCATAAATTAAAAATAGGTGTATATATTTCGAATGATTTCAAGCCAGAACATGGTGGCGGTTATTCCTATTATACCCAAATAATAGACAGCATAGATAAATTCGACTTTGATGAAAGAATAGAATTCATTTTTTTTTCAATTAATTCGAATATTAACAAAATTTTCAAAAAAAATCATATCAAGATTGACACTGCTGACCACTCAGCAAAACAAAAAATTTTAAATATTTTAAATAAAAAATATCTAAAGATATTTTTAAAATTACTTCTTCTATTTAAAGTTCTTAAGAATCCTAAAAAAAATCAAAATAAAATTAAAGTTCAAGCAATTTTAAAAAGTAATCAGATAGACATAATATACTATCCCATCCCCATTAACTTAGAATTGGATTATCCATTTATTTACACACATTGGGATAATGGACATAAAATAATGTATCCTTTTCCTGAGGTTAGCATGCATGGGATCTATGAAGCTAGAAAAAACTCTGTTGAACAAACATTATTTCAAGCATTTGCTGTATTCTGCGAATCGGAAACAGGAAAAAAAGAAGCAATTGACTTGTACAAATTGTATTCAGAAAAAATATATATTATTCCTTTACCCCCGGGTAGAGTTGTTGATTTAAAGGTTTCAGCCGAAGAACAAAATAAAATTTTAAGTGATCATCAGTTAGAACCTAATAAATTTTTCTTTTATCCTGCTCAGTTTTGGGCGCATAAAAACCATTATAATCTTGTGATATCATTTAAAGAATTTATCTTATCACACCCTGACTTCAAACTAGTTTTAACGGGATCAGATCAAGGGAATTTAAAATACATAAAAAGTATCGTTACTGATCTTAACTTATCTGAAAATGTTCTGTTTCCAGGGTTTGTTGAGGAGAATATAATCTATACTTTCTACAAAAATGCTCTTTGTCTTGTCATGCCGACTTTTTTGGGTCCCACTAACATGCCTTTATTAGAAGCACAAAATTTAGGTTGCAAAATTATTTGCTCAAATTTACCCGGGCATAGAGAGATGCTAAAAGATAATGCTATATATATTGACCCGAAAAATAGCAAATCGATCTTAGAGGCAATGAATTTCCATTTTCACAATGCTAGCAAACCAGAGCCAAAAGAAAATACTTTTTTTAACCTAAATAATTCTTTGAGGTATTTAGAAAAAAATGTCGTTGAGTTAATTCCAGCTATTAAAACATTTGGATTAGAATCATTTTGAAATGAATATAATTAGAAATACCGTTAAGGAAGTATTAAAATATTTCGGATACAAATTACTGAGAGTTAACAACCTAAACAATAACACAGAATATAGTTCGATGTTAGGGGGTATCAATAGATTTAAGCATTTACTTAATGATGTTAGCACTGTTATTGATGTAGGCGCCGCCTCAGGAACATGGACAGAAAAAATAATATCTAAATTTAATGATGTTGATTTCTTATTGGTGGAACCCTTATTTGAAAGGAAAGCAGACCTCGAAGCCCTAGCTTCAAAATTCCCAAAAATCAAATTACTTTTTAAAGCACTAGGCCAAAGCAAAGGCATTTTACCTTTTACAGTAAGTGACGATCTTGATGGAAGTGGGTTTTACGAAAATGGTAACTTAAGAGAAATTGAGGTAATCAATTTAGATTCTGCTATAAATGAATTTGATCTAAGGGGACCATTTATACTAAAGTTAGACACTCACGGTTTTGAAGTCCCTATTTTCGAAGGAGCTAAAGATACTTTAACCAATACTGTTTTAATTATTGTAGAAGTTTATGGATTTAGGGTCGCTCCAAACTCTTTGCTCTTTTGGGAGCTTGTGCAATACTTAGACGATTTGGGTTTTAGATTGTGCGATATTGTTGATGTTATGCGTCGACCTAAAGACCAGGTATTCTGGCAATGTGATGCTTTTTTTCTTCAAAAAAATAATCCGATCTTCAATTCCAATGATTATGACTAACAACGTCAACACATATCCAAAAATCACAATAGTTACGCCGAACTTAAACGGAGGACGTTTTTTGGAAAAAGCTATTTGTTCAATCGTTGGCCAAAATTATCCCAATTTGGAATATATCGTTATAGACGGTGCTAGTGTTGATAATTCGATTAAGATAATCGAAAAATATTCTGACAAAATTTCATATTGGATCAGTGAAAAAGATGATGGAATGTATGATGCTATTCAAAAAGGATTTGAAAGAAGTAGTGGCGAGATTATGGGTTGGCTAAATTCAGATGACATACTTCACACAAATTCACTTTTTCATATTGCGAAAATTTTCCAAGACAACCCGAATGTGGAGTGGATTGAAGGTGTTAATACTTTAATTGACACCAATGATTTAATTACTAATGTACACATCCCTGCTAATCGCCATCTTTACTACTATTTATTAATGTTGCAGGATTCAAAAAGTTTCAGATATATTCAGCAAGAATCCACATATTGGAAAAGATCACTATGGGAAAAATCTGGTGCAAGTTTGAATATATCATTAAAATATGCTGGTGATTATGAGCTTTGGATGCGTTTTTTTCTCTTTGGGGAATATTACAGTTTAAAAAGCATAATAGGAGGTTTCCGAAATAGCGGAGAAAATCAATTGTCAAAATTGAATTTCAACTCTTATCTTAAAGAAGTTGAGCAAACGAACAAATGGATATTCTCTAGACTAACTGCGCATCAAAAGAAAGAAATCCACAGCCTAAAGTTTAAATTTAAGCTCACCTCGATCTTTCTAAAATATAAATACTTCGCAAAAAACATATTGATAAACAAGACACTAATTAATAAGGAAATAAAACTAAATGAAACATTTCAAGAAATAAAATCACTTACTCATTAAAATTTTTATCATAAAGCAAAAATTAAGTATTGTTAAGTCCATTTTTCTCAATTATAATCCCAACCTATAATGCTGAAAAAACAATTGAGAATTGTTTAAAAAGCATATTAAATCAACAATATACTAACTACGAGATTCTAATTATTGATGGCGCGTCTAAAGATCAAACTTTAAGTATTGTTCAATCGATCGTGAACGAACATATCAAAATTCTCTCGGCACCAGATAAAGGTATTTATGATGCAATGAATAAGGGAATAACCATAGCAAAAGGTGAGTGGTTATATTTTTTAGGTAGTGATGATAAACTTTATAATGAAAAAGTTCTTCAAAAAATTGCCCTAATAGCACAAAATCAACACGCTAATGTAATTTATGGCAATGTATTAATGGATGATACAAATCAATTGTATTGTGGAAAAGTTAATGATGTAGAGATATTATACAAAAACATATGCCAACAAGCCATTTATTATAAAAATCAAATTTTCAAGAATCAACAGTTCAATTTAGCGTTTAATGTTTTCGCCGATCATGACTTTAACCTTAAGCTTTTTCAACACGATTATAAACACATTTTTTATACTGATATTCTAATTGCAAATTATTCAAATAGTGGAGTTTCATCAAAAAAAACGGATGATTTTAGCAAAGAGATAAATAATATTAGAAGAGATTTCTTAAGGACAAAAACCTGGCTTTTTCGACTTAGATATGAGCTTTACAACTTTCAACTCACACTAAAACCCTCTCTACTTAGAGGTTTAATATTTAAATTTTTCAAATTATTGTCATAGTGGTATCTATTGTAATTTCATCCAAAACGCCCTTGTTACTTCAACAAGTTTCCGAAAACATAAAAGAAACTATTGGAGTTGATTTTGAAATTATTGCTATAGCTAATCCCAATGGTGAAATAAGCATATGCAAAGCATATAATGAAGGAGCTGAAAAAGCCAAATACCCATATCTATGCTTCTGCCATGAGGATATATTATTTACTAGCCAAAACTGGGGAAAAAAGCAAATTGATTATTTAAAAAACAAGGAAATTGGTTTGATTGGAGTTTCTGGAAGCTGTATTAAGCCACTAACTCCCTCTGGCGTCTGGTTAAATAATTATAAAACAGATAGATTTTATATTGTACAAAGAGGTGCCGAAAAAGAGGATTACTTAAAGTATTCAAATCCAAATGCAGAGATAAAAGCTGAAGTTAAAATTATAGATGGGCTATTTATGGCTTGTAGAAAAGAAGTCTGGGAAATAAATAAATTTGATGATAAAATTTTTACTGGATTTCATGGCTATGACATTGATTTTTCACTTCAAATACAAAAAAAACATAAACTTTTCGTTATATATGATATAGAATTAATTCATTTTTCCGGTGGGGGAAACAGTATCAATTGGATAAATGATATGCGCAAGATTAAAAATAAATGGAAACATTCTCTGCCATCATCGACAATTCACTTCAGTTCAAAGGAGATAAAAACGATAGAATATGATGCATTAAATTATTTTGTTAGAAGCATGATTTCGGCGAAGTATAATTTGTATCTGACCTTAGGATATCTGGTGAGGCTTTTTTTTTTAAAGCCATTAGAATTTAACAATTTAAGAGTGATTAAATATCTTATTAAAAATGGGAAATATTAAACTTGAAAATATAGTTTATATTAATTCAGCAACAGACATCTATCTTAAAAGACAATGGGATACATCACATTGTGGTCCTGATTATGCAAGATCCATGGGGCTTAAATATAAAACCCTTAATGCTAATATGGATTTTGAAGGATTTTTTTTTATTGATACAATTCTTAACGAAGAAGAATGTCTTCTAATTGAGAAAAAAATTCAAATCTATAAAGAGTCGATATTTATATTTAAAATTATTGATCCATACTTCGAGTATGAAAAAGAGAAGTATTTTTTTAAAACCTTATTTAGAGTTGCCAAGAAGCCAAATGTTCTTTTCATCAGCAATCTCGAACCAAAAGAGACGACTTTAGAACTAAATGCATACACTTCATTCAAGAAAATGCTTTTCTTACCTTATCCATATCAACACGACAAAGAAATTATGGTAACGTACGAAGATTTTAGTCAAAGAAAAAATCAAATTTGTTATTCTGGAGCAATTAATCCTACTATTTACCCAAATCGAACTAAGTTCATCCAAAAGTGGTATAGAAATCCTTTAATTTGGAGTAAAGTGAGCAAACTCAAACACCCTGGTTATCTCGATAAACAGAATAAAGTTATGCATAATGTTACAGGTAATTATTTCATCAATTACCTTGCATCCTATAAAATTATGTTTTGTGATTCATCTAGAGCAAATTTAGAATTTGTCAAATTCGGAGAATGCGCATATGCTCATTGCCTTCCATTTGGAGAAATGCCATCTAGTTTTGATTCTGAAATGCAAAAGTATTTTATTCAAATAAACTATAATAAATTTTACAAAAACATAAGTAATATTATCAATATACCTGATATAGACAAATATGAAATAAGTAAAAATTATAGGCTTATTTATCAAACTCATAGAAACAAAAAACTTTTACAATCAAAACTACTAGATTTCATAAACCACATCATTAACTAACTGAACATAAATCGCTTTGAAAATTTTATTTATCCTTCCAGAATATTACCCTCACTCTGGAGGAGGTATTTCTACTTATTATTTGCATTATATAAAAGCATTGAAAAATGAGGTAGATGAAATTTGCGTATTGGTTGGCAGTGGTTATACACAAAGTGAGGACATTTTTAACATCGATGGGATAAAAATTGAGTATCTAAAACCTACTATTTATAAAAACTATCTTAATAAGTTCAGTAAATTTGATTTAGTACCTGAATATCGGAATAATATTGCTGCTGCGTGGGCAATGTGGAAACAAAGCAATGAGGGGGCAGGATTTGATATAATAGAGTGTACCGACTTTGGTTTAGGTTTTGTACCCTGGCTTGTCAATCATAAATTACCTGTAGTTACGAGATTACACGGAAGTACAGGTCAGATTGATTTGTATGAAACTCACTTTAAAACTGGATTATCTGGTGATTTACACCGACAGGCGGAATTAATTTTACTAAATTATGCTGATAAACTCATTAGCCACAGTTTGGCAAACAAAATTTATTGGGAAAATATTCTTAGAAAAAACGTTGAACTAGTTTTTACCATTTTTAGTAATGAACAGGTTTTTGTTTCCCTAAATGAGAAAGAAAACTACGGGATTGTTTGTGGACGTATCCAAGATTGGAAAGGACCTGATATTTTGTCCAAAGCAATTGAACTTTTACAGGTAGAAAAACCAATAATTAAATGGTTTGGAAGGAACACTTCTTTCGATGGGAAAATTGACAAAATAACGCATCTTCAAAAATCTTATCCAAAAATTTGGGGCAAGCAAATTCTACCCCAAGAACCTTTACCTCATCATAAAATTATAAAAATTCAAAAACAAGCAAAATTTGCAGTGATTCCTTCTACATGGGATATGTTTAATTTTACTGGATTAGAATACTTAAGTTCTGGAACAGTTTTAATTTGTTCTGAGAATGCTGGTGTTTCGGAGTTAATTGAAAATGGAGTGAATGGCTTCAAGTATTCAAATAACGACCCGCTTGAACTCGCAAATTGTATTGAAGCAGTACTCAAGCTCAATGAAAGAGAATACAAACAGATAGTTGAAAATGCTAAAACAACACTATTAAAAAATTTAGACTCTAAAAAAATACTAGAGGCCAACGCGCAGATTTATAAACATCTTTTGAATATCAACACTTATATTAATGATAATGTCTATTTAAATGAATTATTCAAACCAATTGGCAACAAATACAATTTGGGCGATTTGCTTAAAAACATAAGCTTAAAAAAATTAATTCATTACACATTGGATCGTACAATCAAAAAGATTTAATGGCTACAATTGCCTTATGTATACCTGCTTATAATGCCGAGTGGTGTTTACCGCGGCTATTGCAATCTGCTTTAAATCAAAAAATTTCATTTGATGAGATTCTGGTTTACAATGATTACAGCCAAGACAACACAGAAGAAGTTGCAAAATTTTATGGCGCAAAAGTCATTAATGGCATCACAAATAAGGGATGTTCTTTTGGTAAAAACGTCCTCATCGGAGAAACTGATTGTGATTGGATCCATTTTCACGATGCAGACGACGAATTGTTATCAAACTTCACAACTTTGGCCCACAAATGGATTATGCAAACAGGGTGTCCGGATGTGGTATTGTTTAATTATAAATATGTAGATGATGTAACTAATGAACTTATTACGATTAGAAAATTTGATCAACAAAAATTAATTAATGATCCTATTGCTTACTGCTTACAAGAACAGATTAATCCGTTTTGTGGCCTCTACCGAAAGTCATCCATAGTTAGTGCTGGAGGCTATGAAATGGATGAAAAGTTGCTCTATAATGAGGATTCTGCATTTCATATGAAAATGGCAATTGCGGGCTTAACGTTTTCGGCAGAAAGCGAAATATCTATCATTAATTACGCTGTTAGTGGCTCAATGTCAAACTCAAATCGAAAAAAATGTGCAGTTGCTCAATATTATGCCTTACTGGCAGCAAAAAAACAATTAGAAGATTTAGATAAATTGGATCGCTATAAAAAAAAACTGAGTGATTTGTTCGTTAAAAAAGCTATTTCATTAGCTGCATACCATTCATGGGAAGAATTAGATGCTGCATTAAAGATGAGTAAAAGTTTAAATCGAAGTGATAAAGTAATTTTTGCAAACCCTGTTATAAATTATTTTTTTAATCGCTATCCCAAAACAATGTTCCGCGTTAGAGCCTGGTATAATAGCTTAAAAAAGCAACGCTTTTGAACGCTCATCGGTTAGTTTCAGTTATTATCCCAGTATTTAATGCACAGAAATTGTTAAGCAACACGATTACTTCTGCGTTAAACCAAAGCTTGGCAAAAAGTTGCAAATAAAAAATGGAATGTAATAATGCATGGCTGAAAATACGATAACACCCCTTGTTTCTATAATAATGCCTGTTTACAACAGCGAAAACTATGTCGCCGCTGCTATTGAAAGTATTGTCAACCAACAATATAAACATTGGGAATTAATTATTGTTGATGATGGCAGCACCGATAAAAGCTTCGAGATTGTTAGTCAATATGATTCGCCCAAAATCAAACCCTTTCAGATAAAAAATGGCGGAGCGGCAGCAGCAAGAAATTTTGGATATCAGCAATCGAAAGGAAGCTTCATTAAATTTTTCGATTCTGATGATTTGATTAATCCAGAAATGATAGAAGAGCAAGTAAATTTAGCTTTGCAACACAACAATAGCATTATTTCTGCAAAGTGGGGACGTTTTTACGCAAACGACTTATCCGATTTTAAGTTGAACAAAGAAGATTGTTGGCAAAATCTGCCGGCTTTGGAATGGATATGCAGTTCGTGGAAATATGCCAGATCCATGACTCAACCAGGGATTTTTTTGATTCCGCGCCAAATTATCGAAAGTGCAGGCTTATGGAACACTAAAATTCAACAATTGGATGATACAGAATACTTTACAAGAACAATTTTAACTTCAAAAAAAGTGATTTTCAGTGAAAAATCCACACTATTTTATAGATCAGGAATAAAAAGTAGTTTATCTGCAAAAGGTAATAAGAGCGATATTGAATCGTCATTTTTTTCTATAAACTTATCAATTGATATCATATTAAGCTATGAAAATAGCAGTAGGACACGCAAATTGGCCGCTAACACTTTACAGGAGCAGGCTTTTAGAGCATATCCAGAATTTAAAGTTATTCTTCCTCAAATAGAGGAGAGAATACAATTCTTAGGAGGAAGTGATATTAAATGGAGAACCTCCAATATCTCCTTCTTTTTAACCAAGTTATTTGGCTGGAAGTTTGTTAAGTATTCAATATTTATTTTAAGGAGACTAATGGCTCGTAATGGTAGGAAGCTTAAATAATAATGTTTATGCCACCAATCTTAATGACAAGTTTTACAATAAATTACTGGTATATTAATTAAAACTTGAGAAAACAAATTTTACAACAATTTACTTTCTTAAGAGCTCTTGCCTCTCTGTCTATATGTATTTTCCATATTTATTGTGGCAATTCAAATCTATTTCCAGAAGAAAATTTCTTGAAGTCTATTTTCGCTTATGGTTACTTAGGAGTACATCTTTTTTTTATGATTTCTGGCTTTATTATCTGCTACTCATTGCCCAATAATTACAACTATGTAGATGCCCTTTCATTCTTTAAAAAACGGTTCATCAGAATAGAGCCACCCTACATTGCTTCTATTTTTCTCCTGTTGGCATTAAATGTAGTAGCAAGCCTGTTTACAAGAAATACTATTGAATTTAATTGGATAAATCTAATTTTCCATTTGGGATATCTCAATAATTTTGGATTAGGTAATTACTATAATGTTGTTTACTGGACTTTAGGTATAGAATTTCAGTTCTATTTATTACTGGGGCTGTTATTGCCACTATTTAACCGCTCAAAAACTGGAATTTTTCTTTTTATAATAGGCCTTGCTATTGGCACAGTTATCCCGACAGGAAGTAAAGAATTAATTTTCCCATATCTTTCTATTTTTGGATTAGGAATTGTAACCTATTATTTTAAGTATTTAAAGTTGCTTCACAAAAGCAGTTATTGGATACTTACTCTACTGTTATTTGGATTGATTTATTATAATTTAGGTCTTGCTATTTTAGCGGTATGTATTATAGGCCTATTAGTTATTCATTTTTATCGTTATCAGCATACTGTAATCAATTTTTTTTCGAGAATTTCTTATTCTTTATATCTTATCCATGTACCTATTGGAGGCAAAATAGTTAATTTTGGGATCCGTTATGCCCATACAAACATTCAAAAATATATGTTAGTAGTTATTGCCATCTCCATTAGCATTTTTGCTTCCTATATTTTTTATCTAATAGTAGAGAAGCCTTTTGTGATAATTAGCAAAAAGATAATATATAGCAATACTTCGGCTGCAAATTCTACCGCAAGTTAAAATATGAAAATCGCTATCACCGCCGACCCGGAAATTACTGTTCCTCCATTATACTATGGAGGGATTGAAAGAGTTATACACATGATAATTTGCGAATTGGTTAATTTAGGACATGATGTAACTCTATTTGCCAATAATGATTCTTCGGTTCCCGGTAAATTAGAGCCTTATTCTTCATCAGAAAATTCTAAAGCAACGATTGTCAAAAATAGCTGGTTAATTACAAAAAAAACCGCATTTAAAAATTTCGACATTATACATAGTTTTGGCCGTTTGGCTTATCTTTTGCCATTAATGCCATTAAAAATTGCTAAGCTGATGAGCTACCAACGGGAGCCAACCTTACAGCAGATCAAAAGAGCTATGGCATTAGCCAAAACTGGTTCAATGCGGTTTTCTGGCTGTAGCAACTACATCACCAACCAAATTTTATCATCTGCACCTGCCAATACTGTATATAATGGTGTTGACTTTTCAAAATACAGTTATACGACATCAGTTGAAGATGATGCTCCATTGGTTTTTTTAGGTAGAATTGAACCCATAAAAGGGCCACATACGGCTATTGAAATTGCGTTGAAAACTAAACGCAAACTGATAATTGCTGGCAATATTCCTGATGGCCAACAAGCCTATTTTGATAAAGAGATTAAACCCTTTTTAGGAGAACAGATAAATTATGTTGGTGCGGTGAATGATATACAAAAAAATGAGATTTTAAGTAAGGCTGCTGCATTTTTGATGCCTATACACTGGCAAGAGCCATTCGGCATTGTAATGGTTGAAGCTATGGCCTGTGGTACTCCGGTGATCGGTCTGGCTAAAGGTGCAGTAACAGAAGTTGTTGAAAACAACATTACAGGTTATTACGCTAACCAAACTGGAGAGCTAATTGAGAGGATAGCCGACATAAAAATAATAGACCGCGCAAAGGTCTATCAGGTTGCCAAAGCGAGGTTTTCCGCTCAGGAAATTACCCAACAGTACCTAAAACTATATCAGAAATTTTAATGAAAGTGATTATCGCTCATCCTTCTATTGCACCTCATGTTAAACAAAATGTGATTGGTTATGACGAGGCTGACTTTCTGCTTTATTTCTTTACTACCTTTTTCGATCACCCAGATGCGTTGCTTGCGAATAAATTATCAGCAATAAGGAATATTAAAGAATTGATTAGAAGAAGGCAGTTTAATGAAATTGCTATTGAAAAATTTAAGAGTCGGCCCTTACCGGAATTGATCAGAAGTTTTGCTGCTAGAAAAACAAATGCCATAATAACAGATTTGATTTGGGAATGGGCAGAGCTTGGTTTCGATAAGTGGGTAGCAAAAGCTATTAAACATTATAAACCAGATGTTATACATACCTATGAGCATGCGGCGCTAGCCAGTTTACAACAAGCCAAATCGTTAAACATTTTTTCAGTGTACGAACAACCGAGTCAACATCACAGTTACTTTACTCCAATTGTTGAAAAGCAATTTGAATTATACCCGGTTCTTAAAACAGGTTCAACATCTTTATTGATCAATAAAAAAGCAGAAAGAAGAAACCGAAGAAGAGACCAAGAACTCGCATTAGCTTCTATCGTTATATGTAATTCAACCTTTACAAAAAAGACTCTGGTAGCTGGCGGTGTAGCTGAGGATAAAATCTGCGTTATACCATTGGGATTCCCCCCAGTAAAAAAAATTAGCAAAAACGATCAAGAGGATAACCCGGTCATTTTTTTATATGCGGGTAATCAATCTATCAGAAAAGGTTCCCATCTACTATATGAAGCCTGGCGAAACTGCAATTTTGCTGAAGCTGAGGCAAAGTTAATCCTTGTTGGAAAAATGACACTTCCTGAAGCTATACGAACGCACTTACCAGGAAACGTTTTGATTAAAGGCAACATCCCCCATCACGAGTTAATGAATTTATATGGTGATGCCGATGTTTTTGTATTGCCAACATTGGCTGATGGATTTGGAATGGTAATTACCGAATCGATGGCAAATGGTATACCTGTAATTGCTACTGACGCCTGTTGTGGTCCTGATGTGATAAATCACAATGAAAATGGCTGGATAATAGCCGCTGGTGATCTGCAGGCACTTATTAATCAAATGAAATGGTGTGTAAATCATCGACAAGCACTAAAGTCATTTGGTATAAAGGCACAGCAAAGCGCTACCAAATGGCAGTGGTCGGATTATAGAAAAAAATTAAACACCGTTGTGTACGATAAATGGATCCAGTACAACCAAAAACAATCTGTTTAATCACCCCTGGCCATATCTGTTCGAATCCTAGGATAGTTAAAGAGGCAATAGCTATTTCTGGTGCGGGCTTTAGTGTACATCTTATTTTTACGCAATATGTAGCCGAATTAATTGCCTTCGATCGGCAAATCCTAATGGAAAACCCAAAATGGACGTATCATGTCCTCAATTGGACAGGCATTAGCGCAATATCGAAAACCATAAAGTTATTTTATGGGTTTAAGCAAAAAGTAGTGAGTGTTTTGCTGCCCAATTGCTTCTTATCCTTAAATAGGAATTATAGCTGGCAACTTAAAAAAGCTATCGCTGTAAAAGCAAATCTATATATTGGCCACAATATGGGTGCTTTGCCTGTGGTTGTAAATGCTGCAAAAAAAAACAGAGTATCCTGTGGATTCGATGCAGAAGATTTTCATCGCAATGAAATATCCAATGATACCAATAGCCATGAAGTAAAGCTAAAACGTGCTATTGAAGATGAGTTTATTCCAAAAATCAACTATTTAAGTGCAGCTAGTCCGTTAATAGCCGCTCAATATCAGAAACTTTATAGTTTGCCCGTTACGCCCATCTTAAATGTTTTTCCCAAAATTGATCGCCAAATAAGCTACAATCGACAAGAGCCCCTTAAATTATTTTGGTTTTCGCAAACCATTGGTCCTGGTCGCGGACTCGAAATCATTGTAGATGCGCTAAAATTAATCCTTTTTGATTTTGAATTTCATCTAGTTGGCAAAGTTAGCCCAATTTATAAAAGCAAACTGTTACAACAAGCAGGGTTGACAGTTCCACAAAATAAAATCATTTTTCATGGTACTGTCAATGTCGAATCTATTTTTGAAATTGCGTCTAAATGCGATATTGGTTTGGCTTCGGAAATACCTTATCCGTTAAACAGGAATATCTGTTTAACGAATAAAATATTCACTTATATTCAAAGTGGGTTGCTTGTATTGGCCAGTGATACACAAGCACAATTATTATTTATGCAGGAGTATAATCAGGTTGGTAAAATTTACAAGAGCATAGATGATCTTTCTAAGCTAATAACCTATTACCATGAAAATCGGGCTGAACTACATACAACAAAAACGGCCAGCTATGAATTAGGACAAACCAGTTTAAACTGGGAAATTGAGAGCAAAAAATTTCTTTCCATAATTCAAGATAATGTTGGAAAATAATAAAGCACAGCAATGGTTTAAAGGTCTTGATACTATTCGCTTTATTTGCGCGCTAATTGTTTTGCTGTCTCATGTATTTACTCACCCCAATTATGAAAAGAGTTTAAATTCTGATTTTGCAAAATCCCTCGCTCAACTATTAAAAGTATCCTTTAATGGAACAGCTGCGGTAATTGTATTTTTCATTTTATCAGGTTTTTTAATCCATTTCACTTCAAAAACCCAAGTAATTGACATTAAAAAATTCTATCTGCGTAGATTTGTTAGAATTCTCGCGCCATTATTTGTTGTCTATCTGCTTGGCTATAAATATGGCCATCCAGAAAAAGCTGTTTTGTGGAGTTTAATTTGCGAGCTATTTTATTATTTTCTTTACCCTTTTATGTTGGGCATTAAACAATCATGGGACATCAAATTTTTGTTCAGTTTTGTCGTTTCTTTTTTAATAATCATCTCTTTTGCTTCTAGCGATATCCATTCATTGATATTACAATCACCAGCTGATTACCATGGCTATTATTGGCAACTGGGGCCATTGCTTACTTGGGTAATTGGTTTGCCCTGCTGGCTATTGGGTGTAATAATTGCTGAAAACATCAACAAGAAAATGCAGATACAACCGAAAAAACTATTTTTTTTAAGAATATTAGTTTTCTTAACAGCAGTTTTACTCAACTTCCTTAAAACAGAGTATTTACTAAGCTTTATTCTCTCGATGAATTTCTTTGCCCTACTGTCTTATTACTGGCTTCGATTAGAGATTATTTATTTCAGAAATAAAACACCTATTTATCTCCTAGAACTTTTGGGCAAGTCATCATATTCACTTTACATTATCCATCCTTTGGTAATCGTGATAATAAGCCAATTCTTATCATTAGACAATAAAAATGCAATACTAATTATTGTAATTACGATAACTTTATCACATATTTTCTATTTACTGATTGAAAAACCAGCCCATAATCTTGCAAAAAGATTTGCCAATGCACTGTAGATTAATCAGAAATACAATCCTTATTACAACTGTCTAGCTCTTAATGAAGAATAAATATCTAGAAATGGTTAGAGGCTTGGCTGCATTGCTTGTAGTACTTACTCATCTTTCTTCAAAAACACCTGAACTAGCTCGCAATAAAGGGCACCTTATCAATTTTTTTTGTAATTGGGGAACAGAAGCTGTAATAATCTTCTTTATCCTTTCGGGCATTGTCATCCATTCTTCTTTTGAAAAGAAACCACGATCTATGTCCATGTTTTTGTATCAACGAATAGTAAGGCTACACCCAACTTTGTTGTTAGGTGTTCTCATTTCTGTTGTGATTGAGCATTCCATATTTAGACAAGTCCCTCCCCTTGGTACGATTTTTTTTAACATCATCCCACTAAGTTCAATAAGTGGGTATTTATCGCCGCTCTTATGGAATACAAACCCAGTAATCTGGTCACTAACATTCGAGGTGTTTTTTTATCTTATTTTTGGATTATTTGCAATAAATAACAAAAAGATTAATAACAGGAATTTGATTCTGTGGTTTATAATCAGCGTGTGTTGTATTGGATTTTACTATATTAATTTTAGTTCTGCAATTTTGAACCATCTGATCCAAATGTTTGCATTTTCCACAATCTGGATCGTTGGCTTTTATATTTGGAAGCTACGCGGATACTTTTCAATGAATTTATTAACTGCAATATTTGGAGTCCTAATGTTCCCATTAATTTCGAGATTAAGGCTAACAGAAAATTACTATGATCCTGCTAAATATTTTTTATTTGCATGTGTATCAATTCCAATGTTTTTATATTTAATTGTCGATAAAAGCTCAACAGCCCTACAGAAAAAAGTATTCCTGATAACAATACCACTTGTGATCATTTACATAGTAGCTAGCACATTATTGATTCTTGACCGTTCTTACCTTTCAGCCATTAAAATAGCCTATGTTTTACTCCCATTCTTCAGCTTGTTAATTACTTCAAAATTAATTAAGCGGTTACTTTCTTACCTACGGGATAAAATATTTCTTCCATTTTTCGTCTGTTTAGGGAAATATTCATATTCAATATACCTATTCCATTTTCCAATTATAGTTGGAATTAATGCTTACTTTACTGAGGTTAATTTGTTAATAAGAGTATCCATTATATTTATATGCACCCTATTGTTATCGTATTTTATGGAAAATGTCATCCAATCATTTCTAAATAAAAAATTATTGCGTTGATTGAAAAGGGTAGTGATTATTTAACCATACCTACGCCTATCACCACTACTGATAAGCGACGAATTAGAAGTATTTTGCTGCACTTTAAGTATTTCGAATCGAATGCTAAGAGCATATTAATTGAAGAAAAATATAGTGATTTTATTAAAGATCCGTTTTTCATCAATCAATCAATCCCAAACTAAATAAAATTTCATAATCTGTGAATACTGAGAGTATTACTAACAATAGTCCGTCAAAATTTGAACCGTTGAAAGACAACTTGAAAGCATTAGATGGTCTGAGGGGCTTATCGGCTATATACGTATTAGTCCATCACGCACGTTTAGCCTTAACCCAGCCATATTTTAACGGTTTATCCAAACATCCAGAGCAATATCAATGGTATGATAGAATAATGGTTTACTTCTTTTCTTTGTTTAAATTTGGGCATGAAGCGGTTATCATTTTCTTTGTCCTATCTGGTTTTTTAATCCATTTTAGATATGCTGGCGCACAGAACATTTTTGCTGATTTTAAACTAAGTCAATACCTAAAAAAACGGTTAATCAGAATTTATCCAACATTGATCGTATCATTTATAGTTTGTTATTTAACAGATTTGCTCATTTTGGCAATCACTGGTGATTCTTATCCACTCAGTCAATATTCGTTGAGCAGATTTTTATTCAATTTCTTTTTAGTACCGGAAAGCCCGTTCTGGGGTTCCAACTATCCCGTTTGGTCTTTAAAACATGAGTGGTTCTTTTATCTAATGTATCCGTTATTATTGTGGAGCTATCATAAGCAAAGAATCTTACCTCTACTACTTAGTTTAGGCCTTTTTGTTACATATTTATTTGGTTACAGAATCGATTACATTGGTGCAGCAGCATATTCTATATCTATCTGGCTTTTGGGCGCTATAATGGCTGCCATTTATAAGCAAAATGAAAGACTGTTTAATTACATTCCAGTATTGATCGTTTTCTTTTTAGCATACCCTTTAATTGCCAGGATCAACAGTAATTACCCTTGGTTAGATCTTTGTTTTGGTCTGATTACAACAGGCTTTGTTGCTTTAATGATTATAAGAAATAAATCGATGTTAGCCAGGATATTATCTTCCTTAGCGTGGTTGGGTACATTTTCGTATTCACTCTATTTATTACACTTTCCAATACTTTTATTGTTTAAATCATTGGCTATTTACTATGCTAAGAATAAGGAACTTCCCTACCATTTATGGTATGTCACAGGATCAATAATAATCATAATACCGTTTGTATATCTGATTTATTATTACTCAGAGCGTATTGCCCTTACCTATAAAAAAAGTATTTAGTTATTTGAAAAAAGTATTAATTATTTCCCCTTACTTCCCTCCAGCGAATACTGCAGATTCACAGCGTGTGCGTATGAGCCTGCCTTACTTTGAGAAATTTGGATGGGATGCAGAAGTAGTGGCGGTTGATGAACAATATATTGATTCTTTGAAAGACCCTCTCCTTTTGCAATCAATCCCTGCTACAATTAAAATCCACCGGGTCAAAGCATTTTCGAAAAAATGGACGGCTAAATTCGGGCTGGGCAGTTTAGCACTCCGTTCGCTTTGGTATTACCTAAAAAAAGTGAACCAATTACTTAAAAAACAAGAGTTTGATTTAATATATTTTTCCACAACCGAATTTCCTATTTGTATTTTAGGCGCCTACTGGAAAAAAAAGTTCAAAACTCCTTATATTATCGATATGCAAGACCCATGGCATACCGACTATTATCAAGATAAACCAAGATCTCAAAGACCAAAAAAATATTGGTTTTCGTATAGGTTAAACAAATACTTAGAACCCGTAGCCTTGAAAAATGCAGACGGTGTGATTAGTGTTTCGAAAGCCTACATTGATACCCTTCATCAGCGCTATCCACATTTAATTGATAAACCAAACGAAGTGATCACATTTGGTGCTTTTGAACCAGATTTTAGCATTGCAAAAAAAAACCACACAAAACTAAAACTTGTTTTCCCGCAGACAGCAAGCAACCTTAACCTCATGTATATTGGCCGTGGCGGCGAAGATATGAGAAGCAGTCTCGAACTTCTTTTTGGCGCATTTAAACAAGGAATAAGTCAATTCCCACAACTGTTTGAAACTATTAAACTATATTTTATTGGCACAAGTTATGCACCAACTGGAAAGGGCACTTTAACTATAGCTCCCGTTGCTGAAAAGTTTGGCATTTCTTCATATGTTACCGAATATACAGATCGAATAGGTTTCTATCAAAGTATAAATAACCTTCATCATGCAGATGGATTAATTATTATTGGATCCGAACAAGCTGCCTATACAGCCTCCAAGGTATACCCATATATCCTTTCGGGGAAAAACCTACTTGGGATCTTTAATGCAGAAAGCAGCGCAGGCAAAGTTATCCTACAATGCAATGCCGGTCATTTAATTACCTTAAATCAAAGCCCTGTGAAGGCTTTTGAAACATTTAAAAACTATATTGAAGATATTTTGTCGCATAAGAAACCACAAACCGATTGGAATGCTTTTCAACCATATACAGCTAATTATCTCACAGAAAGGCAGGTTGATGTATTTGAACAGGTAATACTACGGTTTGGTAAAGATGCAAATCAAAAATGAAGAAACTAGCCATTATTACCACGCACCCTATCCAATATTATGCGCCAGTTTTCGAATTATTGGCAAAAAAAATTCAACTAAAGGTATTTTATACCTTGGGGCAAGAGTCTTCTAATAAATACGACCGAGGCTTTGGTATGCAAATTGAATGGGATCTTCCTTTGCTAAGTGGCTATAACTATTTGTTTTTAAAAAATGTATCAAAAGATGTTGGTACACACCATTTCAATGGTATCGTCAACCCTACATTGGTTCAGGAGGTACAAATATTTGAACCAGACGCCCTATTGGTGTATGGCTGGGCCTGGAACAGCCATTTAAAGGCTTTGCGATCTTTCAAAGGTAAAATCCCAATATACTTTAGAGGAGATTCTACATTGCTCGATCAACAAAAAAGCTTTAAGCGCTTATTGAGAAAACATTTCCTTAAATGGATTTACAGTAATGTTGATAAAGCATTTTATGTAGGCACAGCCAATAAAGCCTATTTTAGGCACTTTGGCTTGAAAGAGGAACTATTGGTTTTTGCTCCACATGCCATAGATAATCATAGATTTGCCGAATATAGATACAAAGAAGCCAGTTCATTAAGAGATAAGCTTAGCATAGCTCCGGATGAAATATTAATTCTTTTTGCGGGAAAATTAGAGTATAAAAAAAATCCTGAACTTTTGTTGGATGCTTTTATCAATCTTAATTTGAAAAACACACATCTACTTTTTGTTGGAAATGGGATGTTAGAGGAGAGGTTAAAAGGGAAAGTTGAGGGATTAGGGATTAATGCCGAGAGGTTAGCGGAGAAAGGGGCCTTCGACTCCGCTCTGGATGACAAACGAAGCGAAACCACAGCAGACAAGCTAAAAAGACGAATTCATTTTATGGATTTTCAGAATCAAACCGCTATGCCTGTAGTGTATCAGGCTTGTGATTTATTTTGTTTACCATCATTGAGTGAAACATGGGGATTGGCGATTAACGAAGCCATGGCTGCCGGAAAAGCTATATTGGTCTCGGATAAAGTTGGTTGTGCTGTGGATCTGGTTAAGCCTACTATTAATGGAGCAATATCTAAATCGGGTGATTTAGCGGATCTTAAACAAAACCTTAGTGCACTCACTGAAAATAAAGCTATTTTAGCACAAATGGGATTAGCTTCACAAGAAATCATTCAAGATTGGTCGTTTGAGAAACAAGTGACTCTGATTGTTGATACCATCGAAAATCAGTATGCAAAATAACAATCCGTTTAAACTTATCTTAACCTTATACTTGCCGGTTTTGATCTCTTATATATTGATTAATAGCCCAATTATATCTTATTTTATAGCCTGGTTTGGTTCACTGTTTATTTTCTATATTTCTATTCTTTCTCCGGCCGCAATTATCAAAACTGATTTGCCTATCCATAAGCAGATTATGCGTCCCATATTTCTCACGCAGTTGATTTTTGCTGGGTTTATGTGCACCACCTCTATATTTTACTTTATGAATCATTTAGGCTATAGGTACTTAACGGACATTAGCTATGGTGCCCAGTTTAAAGAAAGCGTACAAACAGAATTAATTGCAAGCTGCCAGCGTATGACTTTGTTTGCCCACGCTGCTTTGGTTAATGGAATGCTATTAGCTCAAAAACAAGTAATAAGATTTAAGAGTATAAAAGTTTTTGAGAATGACGATTTTATAATCTGGTTATGTGTTATTGTATTTACGCTTGGATCTCTTTCGCAACAGGTATCAGGTCTCAGCCAAATTGCCCTTCCATTGACACTTATTGGAGTTTCTTGCGCCGCAGTCCTATTTGTTAATGGGTTTATATTAAAAAACTTCAAATATTTGGGGATTGGCGCAACTATCTTTATAATCAACTTTATCCATGCCTCACTTTCTGGTTATAAAGAACCAATAATCATTAACATCATTATACTTGGTTGCCTGTTTTTCAATTATTATAAAAAGCTGATTCTATTTTTATTTGTTCCAACACTCTATGCGCTCCTATACTTTCTTCCCACCTATAATAATACGGTAAGACAAAGCTGGAGCGGCGAGGTAAGTGCTGAAGAAGCACAGAGCCAAGCTTTCGAAAACCTCAGTGCTCAAAATGAAGAACAGATAGAGAACACAAATTGGACGTTTCTTACCACCCGATTGAGTGAAATGGAAATGTTTACCCAATTTGTAGATTTTGTTCCAAGCCGCCATGAATACTATGATTGGGAAATTATAGAGAACTCTTTGGAAGGCTTAATTCCAAGGGTTTTCTGGTCAGGAAAGCCTAATATGGAAACCGTATCTATGCAGCGGGTTTACGATGCTGGGGTTGCGAATAAAATGTCGGCAGTGTCGGCAAAAACACGCCCCGTAGTTGATGCTTATTTAAGCTTTGGCATCGCTGGAGTTTTCATTTTTATGCTGCTCTATGGCATGCTGGTGCAATACCTATCAGATAAGGCCGAAGAAATATTTGGTAGTTATGAACTTGGATGCGTAATTATGTTTAATAGTATTTTTCAAGGACTTTGGCGGGGCAATAACTTCGAATTTATGTTCAACAATATTTTTTGGGGTTATGTGATTATGTGGATGCTCTTTTATTTGCTAAGAACGATAAAAGTATTAAAACCAACATTTGATTAACGCTAAACCCTACGAATGAAAATCATTCACATTACAGCTTCTTACAAACCAGCTTATATTTATGGTGGGCCTATACAAAGCGTTGGGAGGTTGTGTGAAGTCCTATCTGACAGTAAGCTTTCAAGGGTTTTAAGGGAAGGAATCCTTGTTTGTGTTAAGGATGACAAACCGCTTACTCTGGATGACAAATCAAGTGCTCAATATGGCAAATGCATAGAAGTCGAGGTGATTACGACTACTGCGAACGGTGCAAATGAGCTGGATGTAAAAATTGGTGAACCAGTTTTTGTTGAAGGAGTACAGGTTAGCTACTTTAAACGATTGACTAAAGACCACAGTCATTTTTCGCCGGGGTTGTTATGGGGATTAAGGAAAGAAATCCTTCGTTACTCTAAGGATAACAACAATATCAAAATACCTAAACTCCAGGCTCCAAACTCCAAACTCATTATTCACATTCATGCCTGGTGGAATTTAGTTTCGGTACTGAGTTGCCTGATTGCAAAATGGTATAGGATTCCCGTGACGCTATCTCCCCGCGGAATGCTTACATCCTACACGCTTGGTAACCGTAATTCAATATCAAAGAAATTGATTCATAAATTATTGGGCAAAAACTTGTTGCAATACTGCCATGTCCATGCGACAAGCGAGCAGGAAAAAGCAGATATTTTAAAGATTGTAACACCAAAAAGTATCAGGGTGGTTCCGAATTTAGTGAGTTTACCATTAGAGAAACACGATCCCAAATCTCCCGCATCAATTAGTGAAAATCAAGCTGAAGGTTATTTTAAGATTATTTTTCTTTCGCGCATTGAGGAAAAGAAGGGACTTGAAGTATTATTTAATGCGTTAGCAACCGTTGATATCCCCTGGAAATTAACTATTGCCGGTTCTGGTGAAGAACAATACTTACAAGACCTAAAGCTTTTGACCAACAAGCTAAAACTAAGCGATAACATTTATTGGATTGGACAGGTAAGCAACGAGGATAAATATACCCTGATCGCCGCACATGATTTATTAGTACTTACTTCTTACAATGAAAATTTTGCCAATGTTGTTGTAGAAAGCCTTAGTGTTGGTACACCAGTACTCATTAGTGAATATGTTGGCCTTGCAGATTACGTAAAAGATAATGAGCTTGGCTGGGTGACCAATCTGGAAATTGCAGAGATAAAAAACAATATTATTTTTGCTTATCAAAATCCTGAAAAAAGGCAAAATATTAGAAATACAGCTCCATCCACCATCAGAGAAGATTTCAATGATGACGTGTTAGCAAATCGGTATCTAGAATTTTATAAAACCCTATAAGCTATATTTCAATCACTGGTTGAAATAACCCGATACATGAACAAAAATTTCAGTTTCATCATACTCACCTTTAATGAAGAAATTCATTTACCCAGATTGCTAAAATCTATTAAAAAACTAAATGCCCAAACATTTATTTTAGATAGCTATAGTACTGATAAAACACTTGAAATTGCCGCGGCTTATGGTGCAGAGATATTACAAAACCCATTTGAAAACCACCCAAAACAGTGGGATTTTGCCTTAAAAAACTTCCAAATCACCACTCCTTGGACCATTGGCCTGGACGCGGATCAGATTGTTACCCCTGAACTTTTTGAAATGCTGGCTAACTTTAATGATGCTGAACAT
>Ga0157370_10001268_pt1 | contig 31549 bp, 30 predicted proteins | sample C35metaG_FD_113463 | JGI IMG/M metagenome (GOLD analysis project Ga0157370, IMG submission 113463) | Corn rhizosphere microbial communities from Kellogg Biological Station, Michigan, USA - C3-5 metaG | ecosystem: Host-associated > Plants > Roots > Rhizosphere > Soil | place: USA: Michigan...
ATCGCTGAAAAATTTTGAAAGCCATTATTTAATTTGCTCATCAACATTGTAAGAATTGAGCAGCAAACTTACAAACCCTTTTTTTAAAACAAAGAACTTTTTTTATGTTTGCAGCCTTTCCAAGCATCCCAATCCTTTTTTTTATTATATAATTGTCGCCTGTCCCAAAGCCATATTCCTGATATTGGAATGTTGCGGAATATCATTGGAAATATAATTACTCACCAACTCACCAATAGTCGAAGTGAAATAAGAATTGACAGGGTCAATATCTTTTGTTACAAAACCATTATTTAATGTCCAGTCAACGGCATCCCTGATCGCTTTTGCTTCTTCATTTAGTGCGAAATACTCCATCATTAAAGCCGCTGATAAAATAGATCCGATTGGATTGGCAATATCTTTCCCTGCGGCTTGCGGATAAGATCCGTGAATCGGTTCAAACAATGCATTTACTTCGCCGATTGATGAGGAAGGCAACAAACCAAGCGAGCCGCTGATTACACTTGCTTCGTCGCTGATAATGTCACCAAACATGTTCTCAGTAAGGATGACATCAAATTGTTTTGGATTGATGATGATCTGCATGGAAGCATTATCAACATACATATAATCGACTTTCACATCAGGATATTTTACAGAAATTTCCTGCACATTTTTTCTCCATAATCTTGATGTTTCCAACACATTTGCTTTATCAACGAGGGTTAATTTTTTCTTTCTTTTTTGTGCAGCTGCAAAAGCAAGGTGAGCAATCCTGCTTATTTCATCGTTATTGTAAATACACAAATCTGAAGCTTCCGTTCCTTCTTCATTCAATTCTTTTTTCCCAAAATAAATTCCTCCTGTCAGTTCCCGATAAATTATAAAATCAACTCCGTTTAATTGCTTTTCTTTCAAAGGGGAAAGATGATGCAAAGCTTTGTAAGTAGATACCGGACGAATGTTTGCAAACAATTGCAGTTCTTTTCTAAGTTTCAGCAAGCCCTGTTCTGGCCTTACTTTCAAAGAAGGATTGTTGTCATATTTTGGAAGCCCAATTGCCCCAAGCAAAACCGCATCGCTTTTATGGCAGCTATCAATAGTTTCCTGTGGCAATGGATCGCCTGTTTTTTCGATCGCAATCGCACCCATCAGGCAATGAGTAAAATTAAATTGATGATCAAATTTTAGAGCGATTGCACTTAACACTTTTAATGCTTCGCGGATCACTTCCGGGCCTATGCCGTCTCCGGAAATCACGGTTATATTTTTGTTCATTTTGTCTTCGCTGTGCGGATTTTTTTCTTTTAAAATAATTTTATGCTACTGCAAGTTTGACCTGCTCATTTACTGAATAAATTCTTTGTCCCTCCTTCTCTAACACGAACACTTTTTCAATGCATGTTGGAATGTTGTTTTCATCATGACTCACATAAATCAATGTTTTATTTGAGCCATTGCAGATCTGATCAATCAATGAAACAAATTGATTGCTTTGTTGCTGATCAAGTCCCTGGCATGGCTCATCTAAAACTAACAATGGCGGATTTTTTACCAAAGCCCGTGCAAGCAAGATCATTCGTTGGAGACTGGCCGAAATTGAATGTAAAGGCTTTTTTGACACATGAGAAAGCTGTAAAAAATCCAACCATTGAAGTATGTTTTTGTATTGTTTAGTACTTAATTTTTTAAATAGCCCGATTGTGTCAAAATACCCCGATCCAATTGCCTGGAAGCAAGAGATATTTTTGTCGAAATAAGCATGTAATTCAGGAGAAATAAATCCTGTTTTTTGCTTGATATCCCAGATACTTTCTCCACTGCCTCTTCGTTTCCCAAACAAATAAATTTCATTGGAATAAGCCTGCGGATGATCGCCGGTGATCATGCTGAGTAATGAAGATTTGCCAGCACCATTTCGACCTTTTAACAACCATTTTTCACCCTGCTTTACATCCCAGTTAAGGTCGCAAAGAATGGTATGTTCTCCGTATTTCAAATGAACGTTTTTCATTTCAATGATCTCGTCAAATTGAAATGGTTCGTTTGAAACCGGCAGCAGATCTTCGGTAAAAAAAAGTCTTACTTTGTTTTGCTTATTAAAATTTTCCGGATGAAACGTTTCTTTTTTACCAAAAAATTTCAATTGTTTATTTTCAAAAAATCCAATGTGAGTAATGAATTCAGGAACCGGAAATGTTCCGGGAATTAAAATGATCTGCGCGCCTTCCCCGGAAATTTCCTGGAGGATTTTATTCAATTCTTTTCTTGCTGAAACATCAAGGCCAGAATAAGGATTGTCCAGAATCAGCAGTTGCGGCGGATTTATCAATGACTTGGCGAGCTGAAATCTTTTATGTTCGCCACTCGATAATTGAATAAGAGGAGCATTTTTTAAATCATAAATTCCTAAAGTATCTAAAATGGAATCAATGTAAATGGCTGCTTTACCGTCACTGCTTTTTAATAACTCTTCAGAAATTGTTGGTGCATCTGCAGCATCAAAACTATTAAAGCGTTGCTGATAATAAAATTCAGAAATGCCTGATAAATTTTTGAATGAATAACGTTGCTCTACAAAATTAATTCGTACAGGCATGGTTGTTATATCACTAAAATCAGTTAAAATATTCCCGGAATAATGAATTTTTCCTGACAGCGCTTTTGCTAAAGTTGTTTTTCCGCTTTCGGCATCACCTAGGATTGCCAGATGTTCATTTTGCTGAAGCGAGAATGAAATTCCATCAAGCACAGTCTGCTCCTGTGTTTTCACTAGAAGATCTTTTACTATGATTGATGGTCTTTTCATCATTATTTTTAAGCAAGTGTCTTTTCAAAATTGATAATATCCTGCTTTATACTCAACAGGTAATCAATGTCATCATAGCCATTTAGCAGACACGTTTTTTTATAATTGTTGATATCAAATGTTTCACGCTCTCCAGTCGCATCTGCTGTTATTGTTTGATTTTCAAGATCAACAGAAAGTTTAGAGCCGTTTTCCAGTTTGAATATTTTTTGCAAAAAATCATCGCTTACCTGCACAGGAAGTACGCCGTTGTTTAAAGCATTGTTCTTAAAAATGTCAGCAAAAAAACTGGAGACTACAACATGAATCCCATAATCAAGTAAAGACCATGCAGCATGCTCCCGTGAAGAACCACAGCCAAAGTTTTTTCCGGCAACCAAGATAGATCCTTTGTATTCCGGTTTGTTTAAAATAAAATCCGTTTTTGGTTGTGCTTCGTCATTATTATAATAACGCCAGTCACGAAAAAGATTTTTCCCAAATCCTTCCCTTGAAGTTGATTTTAAAAATCTTGCCGGAATGATTTGATCAGTATCAATATTCTCTTCAGGAAGAGGAATAAATGTGCTTGTTATTTTTTTTAATGCCTTCATTTTTTTAATTTAGTAATTCCCTTACATCACTTACAACTCCGGTAATAGCTGCGGCTGCAGCTGTCAGCGGGCTTGCCAGCAAGGTTCTGGAGCCGGCACCCTGCCTGCCTTCAAAATTTCTGTTGCTGGTAGAAATACAATATTCTCCTGCCGGAATTTTATCTTCATTCATTCCCAAACAAGCGCTGCAACCTGCCTGCCTGATTTTAAATCCTGCTTCAGTAAAAATCACATCGAGTCCTTCTGCAACTAATTGCGCTGCCACTTGTTGTGAACCGGGCACGATCATCACATTTACATTTGGGTTTTTCTTTTTTCCTTTTATAACTGACGCAACCAAACGCAGATCTTCAATTCTTGAATTCGTACAACTTCCGATAAAAACATTTTGCACCGGCATTCCTTTTAATTGTTGCCCGGCCTTTAATCCCATATATTCCAATGCTTTGATCAGATTTTTTCTTTCACCGTCATCGGTAATGCTTTCTACTTTTGGAACAGAAGCGTTGATCGTAATTCCTAAACCCGGATTGGTTCCGTAAGTGATCATCGGTTCAATGTCTTCGGCTTTGATGGTAATTTCTTTATCAAAAACAGCATCTTTATCGGAATATAATTTTTTCCATTCTTTTACTTTCTTATCCCATGCATCATCTTTTGGAGCAAATAACCTGTTCTTCATGTATTCGAAGGTTGTCTGGTCCGGTGCAATCATTCCGCCTCTTGCTCCCATTTCAATGCTCATGTTGCAAATCGTCATTCGTGCTTCCATAGAAAGAGAACGAATTGCAGAGCCGGCATATTCTATAAAGTAACCGGTAGCGCCACTTGCAGAGATTTTTGCAATGATATAAAGAATGATATCTTTTGCAACAACACCTTTGTTTAATTTTCCTTCAACATTGATGCGCATTACTTTCGGCCTGTTTTGTAAAATACATTGCGAAGCAAAAACCATTTCTACTTCACTCGTTCCGATTCCAAAAGCAATGGATCCAAAAGCACCGTGTGTGGAAGTATGACTATCGCCACAAACAATAGTCATTCCTGGTTGCGTAATTCCTAATTCAGGCCCGATGACATGAACAATTCCCTGGAATGGGTGCCCTAATCCATATAGTTCAACGTGATGTTTTTTGCAATTGTCCACTAATTTCTGAACTTGTTTCCTGCTCAATTCTTCCACAATCGGAAGATGCTGGTTAATTGTTGGAACGTTGTGATCCGCTGTAGCAACGGTTTTCAACGGCCTAAAAAGTTGTTGTCCTCTTTTTTCTATTCCTGAAAAAGCCTGTGGGCTGGTAACTTCATGAATGAAATGTTTATCAATATAAATAACATCAGGGCCATCCGGTATTGATTTTACCAAATGCTTTTCCCAGATTTTTTCAAATAATGTTTTGCTCATTTTTATTTGTATTGAGTAGATCATTTTAATTGCAGATGGCCTTATGCCTTCGCCATTCTTCCTTCTGCTTTCTGATAAACGTTTGCCAACTCGGAAAGATCTTCATCTTCCACCACTTTTTTGTGATCTGCCACTTGCAAAAAGCGATCATACAAAATATCTACATCGTTTCGATAAAACTGAAATCCTAATTTTTGAAAACGGTATGCCAAAGCGCTGCGTCCGCTTCTTGCTGTCAGGACAATTTTTGAACTATCAGCGCCAACTTCCTCAGGATTTATGATTTCATAGGTAAGCGTGTCTTTTAAAAATCCATCCTGGTGAATTCCTGATGAATGTGAAAATGCATTGCTGCCAACAATCGCTTTGTTCGGTTGCACCGGCATCCGCATCGTATCAGATACTAACCGGCTCATTGGATTTAATCTTGTAGCATTAATTGATGTTTCGAAATTTAAACCTTTGTGTTGTTTGATGATCATCACTACTTCTTCCAATGAAGTGTTTCCTGCTCTTTCGCCGAGACCATTGATGGTACATTCAATTTGACGTGCTCCGTTTATCGCTCCAGCAATTGAATTTGCGGTTGCCAGTCCAAGATCATTATGGCAATGACATGAGATGATGGCTTTATCAATATTGTTAACATTATTTTTCAGGAAAGCGATTTTTTCACCATATTGATGTGGTAAACAATAACCCGTTGTGTCAGGAATATTTACGGTTGTGGCGCCAGCTTTTATCACCGCTTCAATCACTTTTGCCAGATATTCATTATCAGTTCTTCCAGCGTCTTCTGCATAAAATTCGATATCATCTGTAAAATTTCTTGCCCATTTTACACATTGAACTGCGCGTTCTAAAATTTCTTCCCGTGTAGAATTGAATTTGCTTTTTATGTGATAATCGGATGTGCCGATTCCAGTATGAATCCTCGGACGCTTTGCATATTTCAATGCCTGTGCCGCCACTTCAATATCTTTTTGAACAGCCCGTGAAAGCGCACAAACAGTGGCGTTCGTGATTGCCTTGGAAATTTTTTCTACGGAAGAAAAATCTCCCGGACTTGAAATAGGAAAACCGGCTTCGATTACATTGACCCCCAATTCTTCCAGTTGCAAAGCCAGTTCAATTTTTTCTTTCGTATTTAATTTACAACCTGGCACTTGTTCGCCATCGCGCAATGTGGTGTCAAAAATGATTATTTTATCCATTGTATTTTTTTTAGAAAGATCATTTCACTAACAATGAAACTATCCTGTCTTTCGAAATTAGAAACTTAGCGGTTGTATATCTAATCCAATTTAAGAGGACTTTACACTGCTGAAATGATTGATGATTTTCTGAAAGCTTTATTCCTATTGACTTTCGCAATAAATTAATTACGATGCCCAAGATGCGGTCTAAATACTGCTGTTTTAACGATTTGATTAGAAAAATAATTTAAAATCGGGCTTAATTGTTTGTTTACGGAACTATCTACCGAGTAAAACTTTTCAAAACTTTTTAAGTTTTGATGTTCAATGGGTTAGCTTTTAAGTAAATTTTAGAAAAGACCGAGATTCACTTTTTATATAAAGGAGATTGAAAAAATTATGGGATGGTGTAAATTTTTCTTAATACTAATCATTGAATTATGAGTAAATAAAATTAATCGCTAATTTCATTCATACTTTTAATTTTTTTAATTATAGTTTTTTTTAGAATACAATTTCGGAACTAATTTCATCACGATGCCCAACAGATCAACGGATTCATTATTTCAATTAATTCATTCTCTGCAGAAATCAGAAAAAAGGAATTTTAAATTATATGTTCAAAGAAATTCTTCCAATAATGATTTAAAAGTGGTGCAATTATTTGATGCAATCGATAAGATGTCTACGTATGATGAAAGTACTTTGATCAGCAAAACTTCTTCTATAAAAAAACAACAACTTCCTAACATAAAAGCACATCTCTACCGGCAAATTTTAAGTAGTCTGCGATTGCTTGAAAGCAGCCAAAACATTGACATACAGCTTCATGAACAATTGGATTTTGCGAAAATACTCTACAACAAAGGCCTTTATCATCAAAGTCTCAGGATACTTGAAAAAATAAAAGAAACCGCTCGTTTATCTAATCAGATAAATTTCGTTTTTGAAGTGTTGATCCTCGAAAAGAAAATCGAAACCCTGCACATCACCAGAAGTATGCAGGATCGGGCAGATGAATTGACAAAGGATGTAAACATTTCAAATGATCATTTGATAATACAGTCCAAACTTTCGAACCTCGCTCTACAATTATATAGCTGGTATATCAAAAATGGCTTGGCGAGGAACAAGGAAGATGAAAATGAAATTGAAGATTATTTTCAACGACATTTAACCGATGAAATAAAAAGCCCTGAAGGCTTTTATGAAAAACTTTATTTCAATCAAAGCTATTGCTGGTATGCTTTTATCAGGCAGGATTATCTGGTGTATTACCGCTACACTCAAAAATGGGTAAATCTTTTTTTGGATGACCCAATGATGATAAAAATTGAAACAGGCAATTACATCAAAGGGTTACACAATTTATTGAACTCACATTTTACTTTAAGAAATTATGCCGGCTTTGAAAAAACACTTTCATTGTTTGAAGAATTTAGTAATTCTGACATTGTAAAACAAAATGATAATAATAAGATCCAGGTTTTTGTTTATTTGTATATCGCAAAAATTAATCAACACTTTTTGGAAGGAACGTTCAAAGAGGGATTGAAAATTGTTCCTGAAATAATGCAACATCTGGATGAATATAATTTGTTCCTTGATCAACACAGAACACTGATATTTTACTACAAAATTGCCTCACTTTATTTTGGTGCGGGTGATTTTGATAATGCAATTGATTATCTTAATAAGATCATCAACTGGAAAGTAAATCTTCGGAATGATTTGCAATGTTATGCACGTCTGTTGCATCTTATAGCGCATTACGAGCTTGGAAATTTTCAATTGTTGGAGTATCTGATCAAAACCGTGTATCGCTTTATGGCAAAGATGCAAAATCTGAGTTTGGTGGAAGAAGAAATCTTTAAATTTTTGCGGAAATCTTTTTACCTTTCGGCAAGAAAATTAAAGCCGGAATTTGAAAAATTATTGAACACAATCAGGCATTTGGAAACAAGCAAATTTGAAACAAGGGCATTTGCTTATTTGGATATTGTTTCGTGGTTGGAAAGTAAAGTAAATGATAAACAGACCTATGAAATTATTCGTGAAAAATATTTGCGCGGGAGGAAGGCACATCATTTAAAAGCTTGAAAAACTTTTACTCAGTTACAGAATCTCCGATAAAATAATTTATTTTTCTTACCAGTTCATTTGCATCAAAAGGCTTTGCCATAAAATCATCGGCTTTACAAAATTTTTTAATTTCCTTAAAATTCGTGTGTGCGGAAATCATGATCACGGGAATGTCTTTTGTTTCGGGATTAGATTTTAAAGTATTGCACACATCAATACCATCAATCCCCGAAAGAAATACATCCAGCAAAATTAGTTGCGGTGAAAACGATCTTGTTTTTGATAATACTTCCTCGCCTTTTAAAGTAGTCATAACATTAAAGCCGTAGCGTTTAAGGATGATTTCAACTACCCACAGAATATCATTATTATCATCAACGATTAATACGCGGTTCATAAATAATAGTTTTACATAATTAAGAAGTTTATACTACAGAGATTCCCGGGTGGGTTGTATGAATCCTGCAATGATTTTTATTTCATTAAAAAATTGATACGGATTTGTAGTAACTCTTAACTTTCAGACTTCATATAGTGTGCCATAATTGTGATAATTCTGTGATAATGCAATTTTTACGTTGTAATTGGTCTTGAACGTAAAAAAAACTTGATAAAATTTAAAAATTTTAAAGTTTTTCCTGTTTCAACTTAAAAAATAAAAGAATGTTATTTTCGTGTATGAAGTTTTTTCTCCCCATCGTATTTTTACTTGGTTTTTGTGGTGCCGCGGCTCAATCTAAGCAAGCAATGAAAAATTTGAAACAACAAATCAACCAGGTATTATCTCAACAAAAAGGAACATTTGCGGTTGCTTTTAAAGATCTTTCTTCAGGGAAAGAATTACTGATCAATGCCCGTGAAAATTTTCATGCCGCCAGCACCATGAAAACGCCTGTGATGATTGAAGTATTTAAACAAGTGGCTGATGGCAGATTTTCTTTGAGTGATTCTTTCGTGATAAAAAACAAATTCAAAAGTATTGTGGACAGCAGCGTCTATAGTCTTGATTCTGCGGATGATAGCGAAACGGAAATTTACCGGCATATTGGTGAAAAGAGAACGCTTTATGATCTGATGTATCAAATGATCATTGCCAGCAGCAATTTATCTACCAACCTGATCATTGATTTGATAGATGCAAAAAAAGTTACACAAACGATGCGTGAAATGGGTGCAAAAAAGATAATGGTTTTACGTGGCGTGGAAGATAATAAAGCTTATGAGCAAGGTTTGAATAATACCACAACGGCTTATGATCTCATGTTGATCTTTGAAAGAATTGCCGAGGGAAAAGCGGTAAATAAAAAATCTTCTGAGGAAATGATCCATATTTTATTGGACCAGGAACATAATTCCATTATTCCGGCACAACTTCCAAAAGAAGTGAAAGTGGCTCACAAAACCGGTTCTATTACTGGTGTTCATCATGATTCAGGAATGGTGATTTTACCGGATGGAAGAAAATACGTTTTGGTTTTATTATCAAAAGATCTCCGGAATGATGAAAGTGCCGTGCAAGCTATGGCGCATATTTCCAGAATGATCTATGATTTTGTCGTTAGGTAAGAATTCTTGTGTATTGATATTTGCAATTTAAAAAAAAATATTTATGGGAGTTTGGCGTCAGATAGGAGAATATTTATGGATCGTAAAAAAAGATCCAAATACTCCGCGAACAAAATGGATCGGTTATATGCATTTCATCAACCGCCTATCCATTCTTCTTTTTTTATTAGCTATGATTGTTCTTATTATCAGATGGATAAAAGGATAATTTCCATTGACATTTTGTCTAATTATTTTTTGCAAAACTTTTTTTAAAAAGTTTTGACGCAAGGATGAGTATTTCGGACTTACTCTTTTTGTTTTTTTATAACCCCATTTTTTAGGATGTTTACAACTTTTATTTTTAAACTGAAATCATGAATAAAAAACTTTCACTTGTTTTAATTTTTAATTTTGCATTTTTAATTTTTGTTTTTGCTCAGCCGGATCGTTGGCAGCAAAAAGTAAAATATAAGATGAATGTTGATCTGGACGTAAACACGAATCTGCTCAACGGAACTGAGAAATTAGAATACACTAATAATTCACCGGATAAATTAACCAAAGCCTATTTTCATCTTTACTGGAATGCGTTCCGGCCAGGAAGTGAAATGGATGTAAGAAGTCGCGAATTGGGGAAAATATTGGTAAACCAGCGGCCTGACTGGGATTCAAGAGTAAGAGATAGAATTTCAAAATTAACCCCTTCAGAATTTGGCTTTCAGAAAATAATATCTTTAAAAATGAATGGAGTCGAGCAACCAATAAAAGTTCATGGAACCATCCTGGAAGTGGATCTTACAAAACCAATTCCTGCAAAAAGCAAAGTGAATTTTGATGTTGTTTTTGAGGCGCAGGTTCCGGTTCAGATCAGAAGGAGCGGTCGTGATAATGCGGAAGGAATCCGTTATAGTATGAGCCAATGGTATCCAAAATTATGTGAGTATGATTATGAAGGCTGGCATACCCCGCAATATGTTGCCCGTGAATTTTATGGCGTTTGGGGCGATTATGATGTAACTATAAAAATTGATAAATCTTATAAACTGGGCGGTACCGGAGTTTTGAAAAATGCGAATGAGATTGGCTGGGGATATGATAAAGCTGGCACAGTATTAAAAAATATTTCTACATCAAAACGAACATGGCATTTTGTTGGAAACAATGTTCATGATTTTGTATGGGCTGCCGATCCTGATTATGAGCATATTGTGAAAAAGGTTAATGGAGTGACAATTAATGTAATTTACAAAAAGGTAGATTCGCTGGAAAAAAAATGGCAGACTGTTGCTGATGCTGCTGTTACCGTTTTACCTTATATGGAAAAACGTTTTGGCAGATATGCTTATCCTCAATATTCTTTTATTCAGGGTGGCGATGGAGGAATGGAATATCCAATGGCGACCTTAGTGAAGGGCCCAGGTCTTGGAACAGCTTTTCATGAGTGGATGCACAGTTGGTACCAGATGATGCTTGGATCAAATGAGAATGAACATCCATGGATGGATGATGGTTATGCAAGTTATGCAGAGGGTGAGGTTTATGCATATTATAATAAGGTAAAAGAAAATGAAAATGCTTCGAAAGCCTTGCCATTAAATCATTCCGGTGCATACAGAGGTTATTATTTTTTGCAAAAGATCAATCTTGCCGAACCAATGACAACAAATGCGGACCATTATAATACCAATGTGGCTTATGAAATAAATGCCTATTCAAAGGGAGAAATCTTGTTGGAACAATTAGGATATATTGTAAGCGATACTGTTCGTGATAAAATTTTATTAGAATATTATAAACTTTGGAGATTCAAACATCCGAATCCAAATGATTTTTTCAAGGTGGCGCAGGACGTAAGTGGCATTCAATTGGGATGGTACAAAGAGTATTGGCTGAATACAATCAAGACGATTGATTACGGCATCGATAGTGTATGGGAAGATGGAAATGTCACTAAAATCCGATTAAGGAGAGTTGGTCAAATGCCGATGCCCATTGATCTTGAGCTTACATTCAAAGACAGTACCAGAGAGTTGCATTATATTCCAATGGATATGATGCTTGCTGATAAACCGGCGGAAAATTCCGAAAAAAGATTTGTGCATGAAGAATGGAATTGGACTAATCCAACTTATACTGTGGAGTTCAATCATCCTTTAAATCAATTGATCAAAGCGGAAATAGATCCTACTAAAAGAATGGCTGACGTGAATTTGGATAATAACGTTTTGAAATTGAATTGGTAAACTTCTTTCAGTTAGCTAATTAGCAAATCTGCTAACTAGCTAACTGACAGGATATATTTCTCTTTAAAAAAATCTTCTTTAAATATTTTACTGATCTCCCAAACTCTTGGACGGAGGCGGCTTTCAGAGATTTCATGGGAAAGATCACCGCCTTTCAAACAAATCAATCCTGTAATTCTTTTTGACTGATCAGCTGGTTTTTTATTCAACAAAGGTTTACTCCAACTCCACAGATCTTTTAGGGAAGCAACCGCTCTTGAAACAACGACATCAAATTTTTTATCCTTAATATCTTCTGCTCGTGTATGCTGCACCGTTACATTTTTTAATTGGATTTGTGAAGCAATTGCTTCTACCACTTTTAATTTTTTATTGATGCTGTCCACCAAATGAAAATGAACATTTGGGAAAAAGATAGCAAGTGGAATTCCAGGAAAACCGCCCCCAGCGCCAAGATCCATTATTTTATATCCATCTGGAAAATCAAACTGGGTAGCAATGGCAAGAGAATGCAGAACATGATGTTCATAAATATGATTCATGTCCTTTCGCGAGATCACATTTATTTTTTGATTCCATTCTTCATATAAATTTTTAAGAGCGGCATATTGCTCCAATTGCTTGTCAGAAAAATCAGTAAAATATTTTTGTAGGATTTGCATAAATAAGAATGTAAAAAAATAACCAACAATTTTCGTCTGCCCGTAATTGTTATAACCAACTTAAATCTCATTGCGTAACAAATAGGGTCGCTCATTATTCAGTTTCAAAATCATTTCTCCAAATAATGTATTTGCCCATGCAAACCATTTGCGGGTAAATTTATTTGGATCATCCTTATTGAAAGATTCATGCATGAAACCTGAATCAGCATTCGTGTTTTTCAGCATTCTCAGACAGGATTTAATTTCGCTGTCATCTGTGCTGGTAATGGTTCTCAGGATAATGCTCATTGGCCAGATCATATTATCCAAAGTATGCGGACTTCCACTTCCTTCTGCATCTTTTCCTTTAAAAAAATAAGGATTTTTATCACTTAGTATAAATTTTCTTGTGTTCTGGTATATCAGGTTATCTACAGGAACCGCTTCTAAATAAGGCAACGAAAGTAAGCTGGGAACATTACTATCATCCATGAATAATTGGTTTCCAAAACCATCTGCTTCGTAAGCATATATTTGCCCAAATTGTAAATGATTTGCTGTAGCATATTTTTCCAAAGCTGTTTCAACTTCGTTAGCCAACGCATTACATTGTTCCGCAAATTTTTCATCTTTGGAAATCGTTGACGACATAATCGCTAATTGCCTTAAAGAAATAACTGCAAAGAAATTTGAAGGAATTAAAAATGGGAAAATAGTTGCATCGTCTGAAGGGCGGAATATAGAAACAATCAGCCCAACAGGAATAACCGGATTACCGAAACCATTGCCAGGCACGGTATCTGTTGACCATGATGTTGTTCTTCCAAATGAATATGGCCCTTTGTTTTGCTTGCGTTGTTGTTCTTTGAAAGTTTTTACAACCAAATACATTGCATCCTTCCATTTCGGATCAAATGGAGAAATATCTCCGGTTAATTTCCAATAATTGTAAGCCAAACGAATTGGATAACACAACGAATCCACTTCCCACTTTCGCTCGTGCAATTCAGGTTTCATTTTTGTAAGATCTTTGTCCCATTCACTTCCTGTTGGCCCTTCATTAAAAGCATTGGCATATGGATCAATCAAAATACATTTTGTTTGCCGATTGATCACTCCGGCAATTAATTCCTGTAGTTTTGGATCATCTTTCATCAAAGGCAAATAAGGCCACACCTGTGCGCTGCTATCACGCAGCCACATTGCATGAATATCGCCTGTAATTACAAAAGTATCAGGCCTTCCATCAATCATTTTAAAGGATACAGTTGTGTCTAAAGTATTTGGAAAGCAGTTCTCAAAAAGCCATGCCAATTGTGGATCTTTGATCACTTTTTTCATTTTTATGATCGTCGCCTCAACTGATGTACTGGTAAATTTTCTTTCTGAAAGTTTGGGACGTTTATTTGGTAAATCTGAAAATAATGTTGCTGATTTGATAACCCGGGGAGTAAGAATGCCAAGTCCTGCAGCGCTCGTTTGATAGAGAAATATTCTTCTTTTCATGTGTTAGAATTAAGGAATAGAGTTAGGAATAATTCATTGCGGTTTTTATTAATAGTTGTAAAAGTAAATTTTTGAAAATTTATTTTTTGATAAAATATGTTTTGTAAAAGATTTGGCGCAACTGATAAACTCGGAGTAATTTTAAAATCAAGATTAATTCTTCATTTTTTATCTTTGTTTTTTAACCTTAAAAATTTTGCAATGCCATCATTTGATATTGTAAGCAAAGTTGATCTTCAGACGCTTGATAATGCAATTAATACTGCTTCAAAAGAAATTAAAAACCGTTTTGATTTTAAAGGAAATCATGTTGTGATCGAATTGAATAAAAAGGATTTGAAATTAAACCTGGAAGCCGATAGTGAAATGAAATTGACGCAAATAATTGATGTAATTATCAGCAAAAGTATGAAACAGGGATTAGCGGCAGAAATTTATGATTTGAGTAAAGAACCTTACCAAAGTGGAAAAGTTGTAAAAAAAGAAATTCCTGTAAGAAACGGCATCAGCCAGGAAGACGCAAAAAAAATTGTTAAGATGATAAAAGATGAAAAATTCAAAGTCCAGGCTTCAATTATGGATGATATGGTTAGAGTTTCAGGTAAAAAAATCGATGATCTTCAGGCAGTTATACAAGCTTCAAAAGGTTGGAATCTTGGACTGGCCCTTCAATATGTAAACATGAAAAATTAGCTTTTTTTCGTTTTGCTAATTTATATTATTCCCTTAACTTCGCACACTCAAAAAACACATGGAGACTTTTTAAAGGAAGCCATGTTAAAAATAAATAAATATGAAAAAGGACATTCATCCATCTAACTACAGATTTGTAGTTTTTCGCGATATGAGTAATGGCACTATGTTTTTAAGCCGTTCTACCGCTGCTTCAAAAGAAACTGTTCAGTGGGAAGACGGTAAAGAATACCCGGTAATAAAGCTTGAGATTTCCAATACTTCACATCCGTTTTATACAGGTAAAAATATGCTCGTAGATACTGCGGGACGTATTGATAAGTTTAGAAAACGTTACGAGAAAAAGAAATAATAATTTTAGTTTTGATTTTTTTATCCCCCTTAATTGGGGGATTTTTTTTAATTTCATCAACTCCTTTAAGCAATAGCGAATGAATATTTTGCTGGATGATATTTCGTTTACAAATTCCCTATTTCCTTTTGGTGTGGTTCGTTCTGTAGCCCATATCAGAACAGGAATTCTGTCGATTTATGAAAAATGGCAATATTATTTTCCAGGAAAAGTTTTTATCGCTTCTGAAAAGTCGATTCATGACTTTGATGAATCCCAATGCATACAATATCCCGCTAATTTTATCCCTTCTTATGAATTTTTAAAAGAACTTTCGGTTCAGCAGGTTAAAATTTCTTTTACACCTGATTGTAAAATCTTAGAACATCCATGGCAAATATTTGAATTCAGTAATTGGGCAATTCGTGAAGATTTTAAAATGATCACTTCAGAAAGAATTTCTAAAAAAGTTTCTTCAACGAATCAATTAATCTGTCCTGAAAAAATATTTGTAGAAGAAGGAGTACAAATTAATTTTTCGATTTTAAATGCGGAACCCGGGCCAATTTATATTGGTAAAAATGCACAGATCGAAGAAGGATGTTTGCTTCGCGGACCAATCTCGATTGGTGAAGGAAGCCGTTTAAAAATGGGAACAAAAATATATGGCGCAACAACCATTGGTCCTTTTTGTCTTGCCGGAGGTGAAATAAAGAATTCAATTCTTACCGCATTTTCAAACAAAGCGCACGATGGTTATTTGGGTGATTCTGTAATAGGGGAGTGGTGCAACCTGGGAGCAGGAACCAGCAATTCTAATTTAAAAAATAATGCTTCCATTGTGAAAATCTGGAGCAAGAAAGACAATGGTTTTGTCGCTGCAGGAAATAAATGCGGTTTGCTAATGGGAGATTACAGCCGTTGCGCCATCAATACTTCTTTTAATACAGGAACCGTTGTAGGCGTATCTTGCAGCATTTTCGGAAGTTCCTTGCCCCCAAAATTTATTGATAATTTTTCATGGGGGAAGGAAAAATATTTTTTCGAAAAGGCGATTGATGATATTAACAATTGGAAAAAATTAAAAGGACAGGAAATAACACAAATTGAAATTCAATCATTAAAAAAAATCTATCAGTAAAAATAAAAATCATGAGAAAACAAATAGCGGCAGCGAATTGGAAAATGAATTTGAACTTTCAACAGGCAAATGATTTATTGAATGAAATTGTTAGTAGAAACATTTCATTTTCTGAAGATCAGCAAGCTGTTTTTGGGGTGCCTTTTCCTTATTTGCTTTTGGCAAAAGAGAAAATAAAAAACAGTAAAGGTTTTTTTGTTGCCGCACAAAATTGTTATATAAAAGAATCCGGAGCATTCACCGGAGAAGTAAGCGCAGCAATGCTTTCATCGCTTCATGTAGAATATGTGATCATTGGGCACAGCGAAAGAAGAGAATATTTTTTGGAAGACAACAAAACACTTGCACAAAAAGTGGATGTGTGTTTGAAAAACAATTTAAAGCCAATCTTTTGCTGTGGTGAATCGTTGCAAATAAGAGAAAGCGGATCTCAAAATCAGTTTGTAGAAAATCAATTAAAAGAAAGCTTATTTCATTTGGAACCGAATGCAATTTCGAATTTTGTGATCGCCTATGAGCCAATATGGGCTATAGGTACCGGTAAAACAGCAACTGCAGACCAGGCAGAGGAAATGCATGCTTATATCAGGAGTGTTTTTGCTGGAAAGTATGGGAATGAAGTGGCTGAAAGTATTTCAATTTTGTATGGCGGAAGTGTAAAGGCGAATAATGCGAAGGAGATTTTTGGGAAACCGGATGTAGATGGCGGATTAGTCGGCGGTGCATCACTTAATGCTAACGAATTTGTACAAATTATTCAAAGTCTGAAGAGTTAATAATGATCAAACCAGTCAAAGAATTGTAAAATTGTTAATGTATAAAAGAATTAACAATATTGTATGGCCTGCAATCCTTTATTTTTATGATTCAAATTTTAAATCAAAAAAAAAATGAAAAAGTTTCTCATTGCTCTTCTTATGCTCGCAGGCTCTTTCAGTTTTGCCAATGCGCAAACGAAACAAAAAACTGTTCCTAAAAAAGCAACAGTTTCTGCTACAGCTAAAACGACTCCGGCGGTAAAATCGAAAGAAAAAAAAGCTGAAAAAACTGTTTCTGCTGCACACACAAAAGCCGATGGTACTCCTGACAAAAGATTTAAAGAAAACAAAAAGTCAGTTGCTGCTGGTCCCATGAAAAAGGACGGAACACCTGACAAAAGGTACAAGGCAAACAAGAAATAAGATTCTATTTTTGAAAATGATTGGCCGGAAAAATCCGGCCAATTTTTTTTGAATGACTTTCAGGTATTCAATTATGATTTTTATTTTTTAGTAAATTAAAATTTATCTCTATCCGTGTGAATGAATTTAATTTATTCATGTGCAGTAAAGTTTTGCTGTTATTTTCTGATTTATGATACATTGGATCAAACTTTGCTCCCAGCACAATTTCATTTAAAGTGTAGGAAGTTCTAGAAACTACGGTGTTTGAAAACATGTCATCAAAAGCTTTCACAAAAACCATAATTTCTCCCTGGCTGTTTTTAAAATCCTCTTCTGTGAAATTATAAAATGGACTCATCTCAGTTATCGGATGTACAATTGTCCAACTCAATGTTAAAGAATTTACCATGCTATATTCCAAAGGAAGTTGATAAAATTTATTCACTCTTTTCCCATTTTCTTCAACGATCAATCCCAAAGTTACTTTTGCTTCTGCCTCAGTAAGAGTACTATTTTTGAAAGGAGCTAGCCGCAGCATAATGGCGAGACCGTCATGAAATGGCGCCAGCAAAGCATTTTCACTATATCTTATATATGCTCTTGGCCGTGAAAACCTTCCGTACAAAAGACCGGTGACAACAGCAAGGCTTAATAAACCGGTCAATGCCTCCAGCGACGAGATTGAACTTGCTAAAAATCCAATTGGGCTTATTCGCCCATAACCAACTGTGGTAAAGGTTTGACAGCTAAAGAAGAATGCTTCACCAAATTCCTGAATAGGGGATTCTGTAACAATACCTCCTAATTTTTCGATACCAATCAGGTAATAAACCAGGCCGAACAAAAGATTTACACTTAAGTAAAATAACACGATTACTAAAAGAAACTTTCCACGGGGCATGTCAAGAAAAATGTGATACCAGCTTATTTTTTCAAAATAACCGATCCCTTTTTTCTGGACATTAGCTTTGCCGTTTTTATTTACAAATCTGCCACCATAATCGGATGAATTAACGCCAAAGCCCGTGTTAATTTCAGAAATGGCTTTTGGATTAACCTTGCGAACTTTGAACATTTTCTTTTATCAAAATTGGGTTTAAATATTTTATAAGACCAGCGATTATTATTATAGCTGTAGAAATAATTGCAATGATTAGTTTTAATCTCAGTCCAGTTTCTGAAAGAATTAAAAATAAAATTAAATACAATGCAAGTAACACAAGAAATTTCACCAGTAATTTTTTGAAAGGTAAAATTTTAAAGACGGAAGTATTTAAGGTTTTTGCGGAATGCCACAAGTAAAAAATGATTTGGCAGTACGTGGCGACCACAACAGCAAGTGCAATCCCTTGTGTTCCCATTAATGGATATAACGTCAGCATTAGAATGATTGCAATTGAAATATCGAGTATTGATCCCAATAATATTTTTTTCCCTTTTGAAAAGCATAATAAAATCACTGAGTAATTATTGATGCGCAAAGGGAGAATGAAGATGCTGATCACAAAAATTGGCAAAGAAGCATTGTATTTGCCTTTGAAAATGACGGAAAATAATTCGTGACGAAAAAAGAACAGAAAGAAAAATAATGGGAAAACGATCGTTGAAAGCATGTTAAAACTTTCATGATAAAGCTTGATTATTTTGGAAGTCATTTGAGTATTGTGTGAGATTTCTATCAATAAAAAGCTTCCTAAAACGCTGATCAATAATCCAAACAATGGAATTTCAAATGACCCATTAAAGAAGATGGCAAAGTCAGCAGCAGTAAGTATGTACAGCAAAAAAAACTTGTCAATCCATTTGGAAATAATTCCAAAAACATCATTAGTTCCGAGATAAATCCAATGATTTAAAAATTGTTTCTCAGATACATCCATTGTCGCATTAAGAGCGGTTTTTGAAGGAATTAAAAGCATCACAATCCATTTTAAAAAAGAAAGAACTGTGATGCCTGTAATAAGATAAAAGAGAGAATAATTTGTAAGAAGAACATAAATATGCCATGCAAGAAAAAGAATTGAATAAACAAGATTAATTGCAAAAGAAATTTTTTCGCCCTGGCGTTTGATCAAAAACGTTTCTGTAATTGTAGAAACATTTTGGATGATCATAAATCCGATCAATAAAAATTTTAAAGAGTCAGTAAAATTTTTTGCAAATAAAAAAAATGCGCATAAACAAGTTACCCATAATATTGAATAAAAGATTGCAACCTTTTTTTTATTTTTTTTGATGAATGAAAAAAGAAAATTTAAACCGGATGAAAGAATAAGAGATGAAACTCCAAAACTGATAATAACGTTTACAATATTGGCATACATCCAAACGCTCTGAAATTTTCCATACTCATCAAAACTTAATTTTCGTGAATAGATAATCGTGATTAAAAACAAAATGATCACCGGCAAGACCCTTCCTAAAAATAACCAGGAAAATTTTCCGGCAGCAAATGATTTATAGTTTTGATTAATAATCTTGTAAGTTTTATGTTAAATTATTCTTTTTTATTTCTATTAAAAACCTCATTGGTTTTTTGAAAATTGCATTTGCAACAGCGTCTTTGATTTTCCATAACGAATATGGAAGAAAAGCGGTTAACAAATTTAAACGCAGTCTGACAAAGAATTTATTTGAAAACTTTTCAACATGGTAATTTGAAAACTTTACGGGAATAAAATTGGCAATATTTTCTTCGTTGAAAGAATGAAGATGCGCATTTTTAGGAGTCGGTTTATTGCAATGCACACATAGAAAATATTCAATCTTTTCATTGTAAGGCGTTGTAATGACAAGTGTTCCACCTGGTTTCAAAACTTCCATCAATGATGAAATAAAAAGTTTTGGATCATAAACATGTTCCATAATTTCTGCTGCAATGATTGCATCAAAACTGGTTTTTTTAAAAGGTAAATGATAGGCATCGGCCACAACTGCAGCATGATTTTCACCGGAATTTTCTTTTAAAACCTTTTGGGGATTTTTAAGCGCAATGTCCATTGAGATCACATTTTTTCCTTTCGGTAAAAAATATTTTGCAACCCAGCCGTTTCCGCAACCAACATCTAAAATTAATTTCGTCTCTTTTGGAATATGTTTTGTAATTGCCTGATGTAATCTTCGTAATTCTTCTTTGCCGGCAGCAGTTTCTTCCCCTTTAAAATAATCAAAATAGGAAGCATCTTCCTGGTAATGTCCGGTATAATTAAATTCTGAATTAAACTTTGAATGAAGTTCCGGATTAGAATTTTTATTTTTTTCATTGGCCAGAAGAACCGGTATGCTTTCAATAATAGGATAGATTTTATTTCCTGAAATAAGTAGGTCTTTTCCATCTCTTTCCTCTTCAAAAAGATCGGTTTTGTTCACTGGGTCTACAAGAATTTCTTTTAAAATTTTTTTCATTAATGATTTGAAAAGTAATTTATATCTATCAAAATAAACGATTCTTTTACAATCGGATTGATTAATCAAGTTTAACTTTTAATTATTAAAATAAAAAATAATACTGATTCGGCGACACTATCGGTCGTCTGCCTTTTTCTTATCTTCGCGGCCGAATTATGAAGAACATCCGAAATTTTTGTATAATAGCACATATTGATCATGGCAAAAGCACGCTGGCAGACCGTTTGCTGGAATTGACTCATACGGTGACTGATCGTGAAATGCAGGCCCAGGTTCTTGACAACATGGATCTTGAAAGGGAAAAAGGAATTACCATTAAAAGTCATGCGATTCAAATCAATTACAAGTTTCAAGGGCAGGAATATGTTTTGAATTTAATTGACACACCCGGCCATGTGGATTTTAGCTATGAAGTAAGCCGGGCGCTGGCTGCCTGCGAAGGCGCTTTGCTTTTGGTTGATGCCACGCAAGGAATCCAGGCGCAAACAATTTCTAATTTATACCTGGCAATTGATAATGATCTGGAAATCATTCCTGTGTTGAATAAAATTGATATGGATGGCGCAATGATCGGGGAAGTTGAAGACCAGATCATCGAATTAATTGGTTGCAAACAGGAAGACATCTTACATGCAAGTGCAAAGACCGGGGTTGGGATCGAAGAAATTCTTGCAGCGATTATTAAACGCATTCCTCCTCCAAAAGGAGATGTTGATGCGCCACTTCAGGCTTTGATATTTGACAGTGTTTTCAATAGTTTCAGAGGAATTATTGTTTATTATCGCATTTTTAATGGTGTTCTGAAAAAGAACGACAAAATAAAATTTTCCAATACCGGCAAGGAATATAACGCAGATGAAGTCGGCATTTTGAAAATGGGAATGATGCCCAAAAATGAAGTGAGAGCAGGCGATGTTGGTTACGTCATAACCGGAATTAAAAATGCGAAAGAAGTAAAAGTTGGTGATACCATTACGACGACTTTCAATCCCTGTAAAGAATCGATCAAAGGTTTTGAAGAGGTAAAGCCAATGGTTTTTGCCGGAATTTTTCCTGTGAATACCGATGAATTTGAGGAGCTAAGAGACTGTATGGAAAAGTTGCAATTGAATGATGCATCCTTGACTTTTGAGCTGGAAACTTCCCAGGCGTTGGGTTTTGGATTCCGTTGCGGCTTTCTTGGAATGTTGCACATGGAGATTATACAGGAAAGATTGGAACGCGAATTTAATCAAACAGTGATCACGACGGTTCCAAACGTGAGTTTCTATGCTTATACCACAAAAGGTGAAAAGATCACTGTAAATAATCCTTCTCAAATGCCCGATCCCAGCAGGATTGAGAAGATAGAAGAACCGTTCATAAAAGCACAAATCATCACAAAACCTGATTATATCGGGAACATCATGACATTATGTATTGGCAAAAGAGGAATTCTTACTAATCAGGGCTATTTAACCCCAACCCGCGTTGAACTTAGCTTTGAGATGCCTTTAACTGAAATTGTTTTTGATTTTTACGACAGGTTAAAAAGTGTAACCCGTGGTTACGCGTCATTCGATTATCACCCGATCGGTTACAGAGAAAGTGACATTGTGAAAATGGACATTTTATTAAACGGTGACAAAGTTGATGCATTGAGTTCATTAATTCACCGCAGTCGTTCCCAGGAATTTGGCAGGAAACTTTGTGAGAAATTAAAAGATCTTGTTCCGCGTCAACAATTTCAGATTTCAATCCAGGCAGCTATTGGAGCAAAAATTATTTCCCGTGAAAACATCAGTGCAATAAGAAAAGATGTAACTGCAAAATGCTACGGAGGAGACATCAGCAGAAAAAGAAAGTTGCTTGAAAAACAGAAAGAAGGCAAGAAAAGGATGAAGCAGATTGGAAACGTAGAAGTACCACAGGAAGCATTCCTAGCAGTTTTGAAACTGGATGAATAATCCTTATCGTTTGGCAATATTGTACGAATAAATAAAAATCACTACTTTTCAGAAAATATAAAATATGCACGACATTGCTCTGAATAAGGAAATGAATATTGAGGTGAAAGTTCGTCTCATTAGCAAAGGTGATGACGAACCAATAAGCGGAAATGAATTCTCTGTTCGTCTTTATGATCAGGATGTTTTTAATGATGATTTTTTAGGACAAAGTGCTCCTGATGAAGAAGGCGTTGCTAAATTTCTATTCTCACAAGGTGATTTTTCAAAGCCTGCTAACCTTGATGACAAGCCGGATTTTTATTTTGTTGTTTATAAAAACAAACAGATCATTTTTAAAAGTAAGGTCATGTCCAATCTTGATCTTTCAAACTTTGAAGAATTTGTTATGAAAGAAGGAGAGGTTGTAGACCTCGGCACTTTTTTAGTCGACACAAACGATTGATCCCTTCATTCTTATTTCAAGTTTTAATTTTACTAAATCGTTCTGCTTACAGGAGTTTTGATTCAATTTCTTTCCAGTTACTTACTCTTTCAAAATCCTTTTCAAATATGTTATGATGACAGGTATATAAAATTTTCCTTCCCTTAAAATGGCTGAAATTCCTGGTTCTGTCATCGATCATTATGTCTGTTTGGATAATACTTTTTGTCCCACAAAGACAAATTTGCTTCCATGAAATAAATGGAAGATTTTGAGAGATCCAATCAAATTTATCTTTCAATGAATTTGGAAATTCCAAAGCCGCTGATACAATAAACAATTCATATTTTTCATTTAGTTTTTTTAATACCTCCAGTGCATCGGGCATAATTTCGAGATCTCCGAAAAATCCCGGTGCATTCAGATATTGATGAAATTTTGAAAAATGTTCAGGCCTCACAATGTCTTTTAAATCCTTTCCTTTTAATTCTTCTTCATTAAAAGTTATTCCGAATTCAAGACAATAATAATCCTTTAATTTTCTGGCTGTGTCAGTAATCACTTCATCCATGTCTACACTTAATGTCTGCATACTCTTTTTGATTTATATTTTTTTTAATTGCAACAATTTAAAACAATAACTTAATATGGTTTTTTTCCCAAAAAATAAAAATAACAATTTGCCTTTTTTAATAAATCAAAAACTATTAGTTTATGTATGAAAATTATTAATTTTTATTTTATGAATGTATTGTTTTTGTTCATTAACTTTATTGTGTGTTGGTAATTGAAAATAATAATAACTTCCAATGCAAACTTTCCATAACTACTTTGAAAGTCTTTTCAAAAATGCAAAACAAAATGCTGTTTTGATCATCAGAATGGATGGAACGGTCACTGCGTTTAACCCTGCTTTTATTGAGAATTTTGGATATTTAGAAGATGATCTCATTGGGAAAAATGCTTCGGTTTTATTTACATTGGCCGATCAGAAAAAAGAACTTTTCGAAACTGAAGCTGCAAAAGTTTTAAAATATGGACAATCATTTGACAATAATTATTTTGTAAAAAAAGATCAGTCGGTTACTTGGGTAAGGGGAGAATCAGTTCTTGTAAAGAACGAATCAGGCTCTTTTATTTTAAAAATAATCCAGGATATTCATGAACAAAAAATAACCGAAAATGCACTTCGTTCTTTAAATGCTTTTAATGAAAATATTCTTCGATCAATTGAAGATGTTGTAATTGTACTGGATGAAAAAATGAATGTCATAAAAGCAAATAAGGCTTTTGGAAAATTATTCCGATATTCGCCCGCCCCTGAAGTTTCTTCTCTCAATTTTGCTGACCTGGTTAAACCATATGATAAGAATGGTTATTTGGTTATGGCAATCAAAAACTCAATGCGAACAAAAACCGGATTTAGTAGCAAACAAATTGAAATGATAATTTCAATTACTGACGTCAGGACTTACGATGTCAGTTGCTCATTCATGCAAAGGGGTATGGACAAAAATGTTTTGCTGATCGTGCATGATATTACTGCTTATAAAGAATTGGAAAGGGAAAAGGAAGATGTAATGGGATTTGTAGCTCATGAACTGCGCAATCCGCTCTCCAACGTGATTCTCTGCAATGAATTAATGTCGGAAGCGTTGAAGGAAAATGACTTTGATCTTGCAGAAAGCATGTTGGAAAAAAGTAAAAATAATGCATCAAGGTTACAAAAAATGATCACTGAATTGTATGAATCGACGAAGATCAATTCAGGATATATGCAGTTGCAAATATCTCAATTTAATTTTTTTGATGCTATCAGAGAAGCGATAGAAACTGTTGAAACATTGCAGGCAGCATACCAGATAAAAGTAAATGGAAACGCCAGCATAATGGTTATGGCAGATAGATACCGGCTCATCCAGGTTCTTACAAATTATCTGAGCAACGGCATCAAATATTCAAATGGTAAAACAATAGTTACACTAAACATTACTCATGATGAAAAAACCTTGACGGTTTCGGTAAAAGACGAAGGTCTTGGAATTTCAAAAGAACAATTGCCTTTTGTTTTTGAAAGATTTTTTAGAGTAGAAAAAACGAGAAACATTGAAGGAATTGGGTTGGGGCTTTATCTTTGCCGGCAAATTATTCATGCGCACAAAGGCCGCGTGTGGGCAGAAAGTGAAGAAGGAAAAGGTTCTGTTTTTTATTTTTCGATTCCTTTAATTCAATAAAATCTTTATTTAAATTCTTTTAAAGCAACATGAATTTCATTGATCACACGCAGATATTCCTCTTTTGTTTCTTTTGTAATTTCAGTGCCAATTTCCTTATTTAATAAATGTAAAGCGCTTTGTAACGTAGCTTTTATTTTTTTTGTATCCATGTTTTTTCTTTTTTAAAATTAAAATGTGGAGAAGACAAAAAAATTATTTCTTCGTCAAACACGTTTTAATTTCATATTTTTTGAAAAATAAAAAAGACACAAAAACCAGCTCTCCCTCACTTTTTCAAATAATATTGAAATTTATTTTTTGCTAAAAGTATAAGTGATAGAACCAGTACTGTCTGCAGTACTTATGATTGATTTTGCAGTAAAACTGGTATTGGTTATCGGTCCTAATTGAAGTCTGTAGCCCTCTTCAACGTTTTTTGCCTTCTGGCCATTGAGTTTTTTAAATTGAAATTGTGCATTATCGCCCTTACCGTAAATACTCCAGTAAATTTCTTCTTTTGTTCCATTTAAAAGAGTGAAAGAGCCTTTTCCATTTCGGATCAAATCCCAGGTACTTCCTTTAAAATCTGAATATGGCGCCTGATCAAATACATTGGTAATTTGAAAACCCGGCGGCACATTTACACGAATATCAGAAAGGGTCCATGTTCCGGCAAGGTGCCCATTTGTTGGGGTTAAATTAGTTGCATTTTTAGAGGTGCTGCAACTGGTAAGAAGAACGGTGGCAATGATAAGAAGACAGGTGCAAATTTTATTTTTCATAATAATAAAGTTGTTTTTTCCAGAGAGTACATAAATCCTGCCAAGAACTTTTTTAAATATTATCTGAACTCAATTGCCTTCACAGGCTGTATTCTTTTTACCAGTAAGGTTGGGATTGCCAACATCAAAAAGCAAATAATTAATGTACCTACATCAATCGCTACAACCTGCCACCAAACAACATCTGCATGTGCAACCTTCATAAAATATGCCTCTTCATCCAGTTTGATAAATCCGGTCATTTCCTGTAAATAACAAATTCCCAGGCCCAGCAGTGTTCCCGCAATGACACCCGTACATGCAATGATGGTTGTATTATAAAGAAAGATTTTTTGAATGGTAAGATTTTTTGCGCCAATGGCTTTCAGAATTCCAACCATTGTAGTTCTTTCCAAAACTAAAATGATGAGACAGGTGATTAAATTTACGACAGCCACCACCATCATGATCACCAGTAAAATACTTTTTATTCTTCCCTGCAGATTGAGCCAATCAAATATGGGCGGATAAATTTCCTGGATGGTTTTGCTGTACCAGCGTCCCGGCAACATTTCTGATTCGTATAAATAATTATTGACGGAATCTGTTTGCTTGTAATCTTTCAGAAAAATCTCGTAACCGCCGATTTCATTAGATTTCCAATCATTAAGCCTTTGAATCAATTTAATATCACCAATGCAATAATTATGATCATACTCATCAATCCCTGTTTTAAAAATTCCGGCAATTTTCAATTTCCTTGCCCTTTGGCTTCCATCATTTTGAATAAATAAAATGATTACACTATCGCCAACATTTACCTCCAGTTGATTAGCTGTGTAAGCAGAAATGTCAATATCTTTACTATAACCGCTATCCTTAAAGGAGATCCATTTCCCCTTTTCTAAAAATGAATTGAGCCTTGTAAAATCAAAGGTGCTGTCAACGCCTTTCATTAACACACTTTCAATATCATCTTTATAACGAATGACCGCTGATTTTGTAGCATATCTGGCTACATTTTTTACCTGTGGCATTTGTTTTAAAAAAAGTTCAAGCGTATCATTTTTTTGAATCGGCGTTTCTTCGGCAATGTTTGCTTGTGTAAGCACATTTTGTTGAACACGGATGTGTCCCCAAAAACTAAATACTTTATTACTGATGACATTTTGAAAACCATTCACAAAACTTAATGCAACAATCATCACTGCAACACTTATCATTGTCGCAGTTATTGCAAGACCAATTATAAACTTTGAAAAAGTTTTTTGTTTATTAAAAGCAATACGCCGAGCTATAAATGAAGAAACATTCAAAAGACCTATTTTTGATTGCTGTAAAACTAATTTTTTTTAAAACATTTAAATGAAATCGCTAAAAGTAGTTTTTATTGTGCTGATTTTTTTTGTTTCAAATCATTTACGTGCGCAGGTGCCGGATAGTATTTATGTGAAAAATATAAAAACAGTGAGGCTTTATAATTCGGGAAACCAACTGAGTCTTCCGGTTTTGAATCTTAACGGTAATGACTTGCTGGAATTGCATTTTGACGATTTGGATGCTGATGTAAAATATTACTATTACACTTATGATCTTTGCAACAGTGACTGGACACGCGCTAATCTGGGCCAGTTTGACTACATCAAAGGTTTTACTCAAACCAGAATAACTAATTATCGGTTTTCATCTATTGCTCATACCAGATATACACATTACGAGGCTTTGTTGCCTGACAGAAGCATGTATCTGACAAGGTCAGGAAATTATATTTTAAAAGTTTTTTTGAATGGTGATACATCGCAATTGGTTTTTACAAAAAGATTAATGGTTGTTGATAATAAGGCCGGCATAATGGCAAGAGTTACTCAACCTTTTGCGCCGGAATTTTTTCAAACTCATCAGAAACTTCAATTTACTGTTGATGTAAAAGCGTTGCAATCTTTCAATGCCAGCCAACAGATAAAAGTGGTTGTATTACAAAATTATCGTTGGGATAATGCAATGATAAATGTAAAACCAACGTTTATTCGCGGTACAACATTAGAATATAATTCTGAAAATACGGCTGTATTTCCTGCGGGTAAAGAATGGCGGTGGCTCGATCTGCGTGATTTTCATTTGCAAAGTGACCGTGTATTAAATGCAGATTATAAAAAATATTCGACAGATATTTTTTTACGTCCTGATGCGTCTCTTGCTTCTCAAAAATATGTGTATTACAGAGACTTAAATGGCATGTCTTCAATCGAAGCAATTCGTGGTGTCAATCCTTTTTATGAAGGCGATTATGCTACTGTTTATTTTTCATTTGTGCCGCCTAACGGTGTACCATACAAGGAAAATGATATTTATCTTTTTGGTCAATTAACTGATTATGATTTTACTGACAGTTTGAAAATGGCTTTCAATCCTAATGAAGGAAAATATGAAACGCATCTTTTCATGAAGCAGGGATATTATGATTATACTTACATGGCAGTAGATAAAAATAATCCTTCCATACATTCTCAACTGGATGGGAATTATTTTGAAACTGAAAATCTTTATACCATTTTAGTCTATTACAAATCCTTTATTGGCAGGACAGATGAATTGATTGGTGTAGCAACTTTCGATTCAAGAACAGACCGGCCGGCATTGAGTTTTTAAAATAATTTTTAAAGCGTTTTGAAGGATGTTTTTGGACCAATTTTGGAATGCTTTTTTTACAGTTCTATTTTAATCGCGGGATTATCAGATATTTACTTAATTTTTTTAACCCTTTAAATTTTATATTATGAAGAAAATTTTAAGCATCTGCGTTATATTTTTATTCGCATTGATGTCATGCAATTCCGGAAGTAGTAATAAAACTACTACCAGTGACTCCACTGTTGTATCTCCCGACACGACACATGCTTCTATGAATATGACCGTTGAATCCCCGCTTCCCGAATTCCCGGCTGACGCATCTGTTTCTTTTAAAAATTTAAAAGATGGAGAAACAGTTACCTCCCCTGTAAAAGTAGAAATGAGTGCTACAGGAATTTCAGTTGATAGTGCAGGTGCAGTAAAACCTAACTCTGGACATTTCCATATTTTAATTGATGCTGAAGATTCTATTCCCGCTGGTGTTGTTGTTGCAAAAGACAGTAGCCATCTGCATTATGGCAATGCCCAGCATGAAGCTACTCTTGATTTGCCAACAGGAAAACACAAACTTACTTTACAGTTTGCTGATGGAGCACATCGTTCTTACGGAAGCAAATTGTCAAGCGTTGTTAATGTAAATGTGAAATAAAAACCCTTAATAAATTTTAGGATTTAATGGTTTCATACTTTTAAATTCTCTCCTTATATTTGCGCCCCGGCAAGTCTTATACGGCCAGCTCCTACAGAACTCCCCCAGGATCGGAAGATAGCAAGGGTATGCGGTTGAGCGGTGCGATGTGAGTAACTTGCCGGTTTTTTTTTCAAAATATTTTGAGCTGTTCTTTATAAAAGTTGTTCTCTTTTATTTCTTCCTCTGGATTTTTCTTTTGATTCATTCAAAATTTCATCAAGCGTTTTTAATTTTGCAGGATTTGGAATTTTTTTTATGTAGACATCAAACTGTTTGTATATCGAAGGATTGGAGCGAAGCACAGCTTTGATCGTTACTTTTTGTTTTGAAAAACCCGGATCAAGATAGAGTGAATTGCCATAAAATTTTCCATCGGTCGAAGAAAAGGTGATATCTGTCGAATCTAAAGGAAGGTAACTGCCATCAGAAAGTTTGCCGTCAATATTGATATAATTGTAGGTTCCCTTTTTCAGACTGTCGGTATAAAGATGAACATAAATACTGTCAATCTTTTGCGCTTTTCCTAAGGTGGAAATTGTAACAAAAAGTAAGATTAAAAATTGTTTCAATGAATTTGTTTTTCCAAGAGATTGAAAATAATATGCCACAGTTGCATTGAAAATTTTTTTAAGAAAAAATTTGAAAACCTTTAAAAAAAATTTGTTGGTTAAAATAATTCCTTTCATCTTTGCGGTCACAAATGAAAATCAATAACACATTCAATAGCTGGTGGCACATAATCTGACGATTGTGCCGAACTGCTATTATTTGTGAATTAATAAATATTGCGCCCCGGCATTAAGCCGGGGTTTTTTACGTTATGAAAAAGATAGAACTATCAACCACTTCCAAAAAATTGTTGGCAGATGTTTATACACCTGTGGGAATTTATTTGCGTCTCCGCGATCGTTTTCGTGATACGATTCTGCTCGAAAGCGCTGATTTTCATGCAGGTGAAAACAGCTTTTCATTTATCGGTATTAATGCGATCGGAGGAATTGAGATCAGAAATCTGAATGAGATCGAATACAAATTTCCGCTGCATGATCCGAAGAAAATTTCCATAAACTCGTCTACAAAAGTGACGGATGAAATTTGGAATTTTATGCAACATTTTATTATTGCTGAACCGGCAGAAATGCCAGTGAGTATGGCTCAGGGCTTATTCGGTTATACAACTTTTGACGCGGTTCAATTCTTTGAAGATATAAAGTTCCAGGCAACAGGCAACAACCAACAGACTAAAATTCCTCTTGTTCGTTATCGATTGTATCAGTATGTAATAGCTATCAATCATTTCAAAAATGAATTATTCATTTGTGAAAATCATATCAACGGCATTGAAAGTGAAGTTGCGCTCATTGAAAATATTATTAAAAGCAAAGACGTTCCTTCTTTTCCGTTTGCTGCTTTAAAAAATGAAACTTCACCATTGACAAATGAAGCGTATGTGAATATGGTAAAAAAAGGAATTGCAAGTTGTGAAAGGGGCGATGTTTTCCAGGTGGTTTTGAGCAGGAAATTTCAGCAACAATTTATTGGTGATGAATTCAATGTATACCGCGCGTTGAGAAATATTAATCCAAGCCCTTATCTTTTTTATTTTGATTATGGCGATTATCGCTTGTTTGGAAGCAGTCCTGAAGCACAATTAAAAGTGAAAAATAATCTAGCTGTCGTTCATCCGATTGCGGGTACTTTCAGAAGAACTGGGAATGATTGGCAGGATGAAGAACTGGCTGAAAAATTATTGAAAGACAAAAAGGAAAACGCCGAACATGTGATGCTTGTTGATCTTGCGCGAAATGATCTCAGCCGTTTATGTAGTAATGTGAAAGTCAATCGCTTTTGTGAAGTGCAATATTTTTCCCATGTGATTCATTTGGTCAGTGAAGTAAAAGGCGAAGTTGAAAAAAATACCAATCCTTTTGATTTGCTCGCAATTACTTTTCCTGCCGGTACTTTAAGTGGTGCCCCAAAATATAAAGCGATGCAACTGATTGATGAATTTGAAAAAACACCGCGGGGATATTATGGTGGCTGCATTGGTTTTGTTGGTTTCAACGGAAACATTAATCATGCAATTATGATCCGCACTTTTTTGAGTAAAGACAATCATTTGAATTACCAGGC
>Ga0157370_10001269_pt1 | contig 31548 bp, 23 predicted proteins | sample C35metaG_FD_113463 | JGI IMG/M metagenome (GOLD analysis project Ga0157370, IMG submission 113463) | Corn rhizosphere microbial communities from Kellogg Biological Station, Michigan, USA - C3-5 metaG | ecosystem: Host-associated > Plants > Roots > Rhizosphere > Soil | place: USA: Michigan...
ACCCAACCCATGCCATGCTTTTTCCTTTACCGAAAAAAAACTGTGTTTATCTGTTCTGCTGTTATAATTAAGGTTATGTGCCATGATAAAAATTCTTAAATAAATTATATTGAATAAATTGTCCGTAACTGTAGTATTAAAGCTAAAAGGGTTAAAAAGGCAAGTCGCCCTCTAGCCCGTCGAATGTGTCCGTAGGCTCAACCTGTACATCCTCCCCCTTTACATTTGCCCCTGCTGAACTGTTCGGTTTTCTACTGTTTTCGTTACTGCCACCTGCGGCAACAGCCCCCAACAGTTTTACCTCGGTAGTATGAAAGGTTAACGAAGCCTTTGCCTCACCGCCCCCATTGATATAGGCATTTACGCCCACCCTTCCATAAAGCTGAACCCAACCACCTTTTTTAAGGTATTCGGCAATACCTGTGTTCAACCAGTACGAACAGTCAAAATAGGTCGTGATTTTTTTCTGCTCGCCACCACTTCTGTAGCTGTCATTGATTGCAATCGAAAAGTTTACCACTTTCCGTTCTCCACTAATGGCTTTTACCATTGCATCTGCTGTTAATCTTCCTGTAATTTCCATGATCAAAAAATTTTAAGTTTTACATTTTTATTTCCTTTCCCTTTTCCCAAAAAATCTTTTCAAAAGAAAAAACGGAAAAAAAGAAAGTCCTGAATTACGGGCAAGTGGAGGGAACGGAGCGCTATAAGTCCCGGAGGGTGATGAGGCGCAGCCGAAGCATTATGCGCGCGCAGAGAACGGAACGACCGATGTTCACGGCCTTTTTATCCGTTTCAAATGAAAAGAAATCGGCACTTTGGTTTTATTAAGAAGAGTTTTCATATAACGGATATACTAGTCAATTTGTCTATTCCTTTTTGATGATCTTGGATCCTCTTTCAACACTTTGCTTTCCTGAAGTGAAATATTTTCATAATTTAGAATATCTCTATGTGAACTTAACAGATTTATAACTAAAGCTTTTGCTGTGGGCGCTGTACGCATGTATTTTAAAAGAGATAGAGATTGTTGGGAATATGGTTATGTAACCGTTCACATATGGAAAGATACCACCTTTATAAGGCCATTAAAAGAGAAAGATAAAGAGGCATTTAATTACTTCAAGATAACAAATAAAGCAGAACTACTGAATAATTTTAATTCAGGAGAAGTAACCTTTTCCTATGAACAATCCTTATTTTTTTCCGGGCCACCGATTTCTTTCAAGAATTATTATTAGCAACTATTATGACCTCAGAGCACATTAATTGGCTTTTGTAAAAAAGTCTTTCAACAAGTTTAATACAATCAAGGAATTTGAAGAATGCTATCTGGATTATTCCAGTGGATTGCTGGATGTGTTGAAAAAAGAATTTGAAAAAGTCCCCAGCCTACGAGGGAAATTAGAAAATTTGTTGGCATAAATATTTCGTAATCCATTTTTATTATATGTCAAATTTTAACAGACAATTACTGGCTAAATATTCAATAGTTTTTGGAGCAATACTAGAAGATAAAAATCCTCTATTAACATCAGTTTCAAAACCAACGTGGGCAAAGTTAATCGCCCGCCTTAACCACCTAGCCCGAACTAGGCATAAATATCCACCCATACATGTATTTTCAGAATGGTTTCATCCAGACAATACAGAATTGGCGAACCACATTTGGGATCAATTTGTTTCTGGTTACAGGCAGTTGGGGGCGAGTATTCCTCAGATTAAAATTATCAATATCTGGAGTAATCTGACCCTATTAGACCTAGTATTATCAACTACCTACGATACCGCTGAAGAGTCAAATAATCCCGCGTTAGAGGGCAACATTTTAAAGTTATACCTCGCGATTAATGAAGAGGCGGCTGACCGTTCAGACAAAATCTTCGCTCAGATACCATATGAAGATCACCCTAACATTGTCGATCGTTTTGCAAGGATTGGTGTAACACTACTTTATCCATATCATGATCTGAACCACTTCGAACCTATCGAAATGTTTTTTTCCAATTTCATAAAGTCAATATATTGCTTCAAATGGCTAGAAACAAATTATCCTGACCTTTTGAAAAAATTTCTAGCACCGTATGGAGTAGATGACTGGAAAGATTATCTCAAAGCAGTGCTTCCCATTGCTCACCTCGCGGCTGTCCCCAACAACGACACTGGTTTAAATTATCTGGAAATAACAAATAGTGAAAATAAGGAAAAGGCAAAAATAATCCTAGATCACCTATCCCTTAAGCAAGAAGTTGAATACATTCAAAAAAACGATTTTTTATTGGCTAGAGCTAACCCATTATACAGGGTCGGTGAGGACAGCTATCTCATACTTGATTCACTTTTGACAGTTAACAGAATTTATAACTCGATGTTTTTCGAATTACTTCGGATAAGTGAGAAAGAAAAAGAACTAAAATTAGGAAAAGGCAAATTTTTCTCAATATATACTTTCGAATTCATAGAACAGTACCTTTCATACACAGTACTTGATGATATTTATTCAAGAACTCGTTATTTAAAGTTGTCAGGACAAAAAATTGCCACCGAATTCGGAATTGATACTGAGCCTGATTACTATGTCCGCAATGGAAACAAGGTTTTTCTTTACGAAATCAAGGGCAGTTTCGTTACAGGCCCAACCAAACAGTCTGTCAATTTTCATGAGATTGAGCATGAGTTAAAGGAAAAATTTTTTTTCGACACTTCCGACAACGGGAATAAGGCCGTCAAGCAACTGGCAGAGCGAATGAAAATTTTATTTGAGAAATCCGCCAAATCTGTTTACGATCCATCCTACAATAGAAAAACCATCAGGATTTTTCCAATTTTAATTGTGTCCGAGTTAATGATGACAACACCTGGAATGAACCACATTTTAAATGAATGGCTATCAGCTGAAATAGACAATGATGACACTCTAAAAGGATCAAAGAATAGAATTCATCAATTGACAATTATTGATATTGATACCTTGATCAGATTTTCAAAGGAGTTCAGAGATGATCCGGCACTTTTTGAACTAATGATTCTGGAATATGAAAAGGTATCAAATCCCGCTAGAGTTGATTCTATAAAGAAAAAACGAGGAGTGACTCAGCAAGAGCTTGAAGCGAGGATTTGGTCAACGTTAGACTCATTCGGATTTTATCTTCGAAGAATGTTGAAACCTAGAATTCCTGAAGTTTTTATTGAGTTTGCTGGGGATCTTTTTAAAGGCACAGGATAGAAAAAAAATATGTTATTTATTTAATCAAACATTCATTTCATCAATCCATCTCCAAAAAAAAATTGATATTGCAACTCCAATAAAAGTTCAATAGCAATATACAACGCTCCAAAATGAAAATCAAATCTGTAATTTTTAAAAACCATTTCCTATTCAAAAACACAAGAATAAATTTCTTCAGCGATAGCGTTCCAATCGACAAAGAGGCTAAAAAACCTTTCGAAATCATTTTTGACGAAGAAAATGCCAAGAAAAATTCTTATTCCTATTTTATTGGGGAGAATGGAACAGGCAAATCAGCATTACTGAAAAGCCTTGCTGGTATTTTTAACTTTAACAACAGTTATATCGATAAAAGCATTGATCATTTGGAAGATTTTTTTGGTAAGAAAAGGTATAGCTTTAACAAAAACACATTCAGTGAATCCCAATTTCTTCTCGATATGGGAATGGACATATGGGATAGTTCGGTAAGAAATAACAATATAAATGACACCCAGGTCATTTACGTTTCGAATACTCTAGAAAAGATTCAAATCAGTAGAAATCCCAGCTTTAGGCATTTCAATTACTTTAGCGACATCAACAGAACCAAGTACCTGACAATGAAAGCCCTGATTAGATCTGACCAAAAAAAACAATTTGATATCCTAAATCAGTTACTAAATGGGGGTCGGACGATAAACTGGAATATCAAATCTGCGATTATTGCGGTGAAATATGATGATGACAACGGGGATGCGCCGTTTGTAGCAGTGCATGACGATCGTATTTACGACCTCTTGACCTTGTTCGAAAAGATGGCAGGTCAGGAAGACAACTCCCTAGACTATTCACTACTTACTAAAAGTGAAAAATTGCTACTTGCCGATATAGAAAGAGATGGATTCTTTTTTAAACTTTACTTTGATTCAAAACAGTCCCCAAGGATTTTTTTCAAGCAGTTGTCACAATCCTATATATATAGTAAGATTTGGGAATTTTTCGGAGAGCAAAATATAAGGACAAGAAAGGGAATTCTAAGGGGCAATGGGCCAAGAAATGCTTCAAGCGACATTTGGTTATTCGACCTAGAGGATATGAGGGCGCAAGATATACTTTTTGCTGGTTTACTGGAAAACCTTGGATTGATCAAGTTGGACTTATTGCTAAATGATAAACCAATCGAATGGCTAAGCTCAGGTGAACAGTCCCTAATACGCTTGTGTAGTTTTTTCTCGGATATTCCAAATCCGGACGACCGAAAAAACCTGGTGATGATCATCGATGAACCAGAGAACAGTTTACACCCTAAGTGGCAACATAATTTCCCAGTGCATTTCAATGCGATTGCAGACGCTTATGGTGTAACTTCGTCCCACTTCATTATCGCGACACACTCACCATTGATTATCATGAAAGCCGCCAAACCAGAGTTTGCAGATAATGTGGCAATCATCAGGCTTTACCGTAATGGAGATGAGATCGGTGCAAAAGTAATTGAAGATGTGAATGCATATAGTATTGAAGAGGTAATGCTTGATGAATTTAATATTTCTTACCGTAGCAAGATTAGGGAAATAGAAATCTTCGACGAACTTCAATCGGGTCTTAGCAATAAACGAAATGACCCAATACATTCCGTTGAAAACCTGGAGGATTTTCACAACAGAATTTTTGATCTTCTAAATCGATACAAATTATGAGGTTCATCGAGAAATTAAATTATACGGAATTGTCGGCTGAGGCAAAGATTATTCTGTCCACAAAAGATTATAATGAATCCGGCCGAATCAAGGAAATCCTCAGGATAATCTATCACGATTGCTGTGTTTACTGTCAGTCAAGCTCCGAAAGCGGATCATTTGGACATATTGAACATTTTTACCCCAAAAATCCAGAAAAAGGTTTTGACGGCTACAGGAATGTTTATGAAAACCTACACCTTTCCTGTCAAAGATGCAACACTTTAAAAGGCGAGAATTTACCAGATGGGATTTATTCTCCGAATTTGTATCTGGAAAAAGGGGTTTGGGTCAAATCGGAACCCGGAAAAATCAATCGTGAAATGGTATACTATGGGCATTTGCTTTTCAACACTAGCCACCCAATCGGGAGTACTGACCGAGCTGACAATACCATTAAATTGTTTGACCTCAACAATCGAAATAACAAAATGGGACGCTCATCCAGGAGGCATCTTATAGAAGCAAGGTTACGTGTTTTTTGTACTGTCAGGGAGATTTTGGAAGCAGTTTACAATTTATTATCGGCATATCATCCGACAATTGACAAAGCGGTCCAATCCTTATTAACCCTTGCAATCAAGTTCACAGAAAAGTCCAGCCCCTACTCAGGGATGGTACTTGATAATTTTGGCAGCGATTTGCTCAATCTATATGAAACTCATCTGCTTGCAAAAAGCCGTTATAGATAAAAACATAGTCTCAATAACAACTAACGGGAAAAAATAGGTATCAAAAAGGCAAAAGCTTCTCCAAAATACAATGCTCTTATTAAGAATTACCAATGAAACAGCATTTTATCCCACAGGTTTATCTAAAGGAGTTCCTGAACAAAAATGGAAAACTCTACACACTAGATACGGCGCTCTTAAAATATGGGAGGAGCGTATTCTCAGAAGAGAGATCAACGGCGGAGGTGTGCCGGTCAAAAGACTTCTATACCTTAAACCCCAGTTTGATATCGACCTTTCCCCACATGAAAGACCTTCATAGGCTTTCCATAGAGGAAAGCTTTCAACATTATGAGAGAAAGTATCCGAAGATTATCGCCAAGATCAAGGCGAAACAACAGGCCATACCAATTGACGATGCCAGAACACTGATGTATACTTTGCTGGATTTTAAGATCAGAAACGTCCATTTCAGGGAAAATGTAGTTCCCAAGGCCTACGTTGCCGCAGTGGAAGAGATTATCGGAGAATATAAATATGGCATTCAGCACGATTATCTACCTGCGGCCTTAAATCTTAGCAGAGAAGAAGTTTTAAAGCAACTAGACCTAATCGAAAAAAAATTCAAGGGTATTTCCTCTCCAGAGGATATGCACCTTTCCGCGATTGCCCAACGAAAACAGGAAACCGAAGGAATACAGGATAAGATCATAGAACATGCACTGGGCCTGGAATGGATCATGTTTGAATCCAATGATGGATTCGTGACGAACGATAACCCCGGGGTTTCAGTGGATAGCAGGAACAGGGTACAGAACACTAAGTTTGATGAGGACTACCGGTATTTCTGCCCCCTCACACCTTCTTTATGCCTCAGTTTTGATGCCAGCCGTTTCGATCAGCGCTACAAAACAAACAAAGTGCAGAAATACATCAGTTACCAAAAATGTTCAGCCCAAGCAACAGCACAGATCAATCAACTTTGCGGCTATCATGTAAACAGGCATATTTTCGCTCAGAGCAAAGAAGTAATAGACTCAATTGCCGTTAGCATAAACAGAGCAGCAGAATTAAAGGGAGAAATCAAACGTACCCAATAGTCTTACCGTCTACTGGCTGCATACTAAATGTATCACACCGTACATATCCGCAGTCAATTGCCCTGCTTGAAACTTCCCCGTCAGCAGCTTTAGCAATAACTGTATCAATGCTTTTGGTGCTGATCCTTCAGTATTTCGTCTACGATTGCCACTGCTCTCTTGTAATCTATACCATTTTCCTGGTCTATTGTCAGCTTGTGCCCTTCTTCAATTGATCTGATTTCAGGTATGAGACAAATTTCTTGCTCAACTGCAACCGTCTTGATATTCAATGTATCGCCATAATTTTTAACAGTTGTCTGTAGCCAGCCAAAATATGGGGCTTGGGAAGTCCTGTCCTGATCTTCCCATAAATCCATTCTCCTGGTAAATTTCTTCTGGCTTATAGATGTCCAGACGTTGAAGACCAGATCATTATTGTGATCAATGATGGGAATAGTCAAGCGTCCACGATGAAAGAATTTTTCGTTATCAACCACACATAAACTTTCCTTTAGTTCAATCCTTTCTGCCCTTTGTCCGGGCGGAACTGAAAAATAATAGTCAGGATATTCTGATCCAAAGCAAAGTGGCAGTTCATCGTAAAGCTGACCACAGCAAGAACATTGGTATGTTGTTTTTCTTTTGGGTTTGCTAAAGAGCGAAGATAATTTCATTTTAAAAGTAAGTGTTAAAAAATCAATTGCCATTTCTAAGGATTTGAAGGCAAATTGTACATCAGCCCGCTTTTGGACAAAGTCGTGCGACGATTCTCAAAGATTTCGGTCATAATAAGCCATACATGATCAACGATCTGGAATGATTTTTTGGAATTGGAATCTCTCCTTGTCAGATAACCGGTTAGTTTGATTTCTTTAATGACCACTTCTTCCCCGCCAGAGTTCCAGATCAATTTTCCGCCTGAGGGCGTATAGGTATTTCTGGTCAATCGCATCAAAATATCATACACCTCCAGATCTCTGCCAAACTCCAACAGACACGTCTTAAAATATACTTCCTTGCCGTCTGCATTCCACATCGTGGCTTTATACATGCCCATGATCTCTTTCTGGTCAGTGATTATTTTGGTTCCAAGATCTATCTCTGTTACTACAGTACGGATAATGGTTGCATTGAGATTGATATCGAGTGTTCCTACATCGATTTCATGCTTATCTTTTAAATCCTGCTCCCCCGCCTCTCTCAACTCGACGAGCTTTATACCCTTATAAGCAGCATAATTCACGGTACTTTTGGTATATCCGGTTTTGCAGACTATGATACCACTGTCTATGCCGGCATCCTCCATCACCGCGTGCAGCTTCATTACGATTTCTTTTGTAACTTTCTTTTTTACGAATTTACATTCAATCGCAGTCAGCAGTTTCTGATCACCCGTTATCTGCTCTGTCAACACATCTACCTGATGCTTCTCACCGGATTTTCCTGTTACCCAAAAATTCCGGCCATATCCTTTGATCTTTATATCGGATTTAGCACCAAGGTTTTCGAAAATATATCTGGTGATTGCTTCATAGTCCTCCCAGTCAAGTCCGTTTTCCTTTGTCATTACGTTAATCTATTCTGATAATCTACATTGAAGTTTGCATTTTAAACGCAGAAATACAAAACAACTCTTATTAAATTTTCATCCCCAGTATTCTATCAAACCTTTACAACTGAATCCGGCTACTAGAATAAGTGATTTCTGGAAAATGAGCAATAGTCCTGTAAAAAAATCAATGAAGTGATGATCAATTTAAAAACAGATAGCAGCAGTATCCCTATGCAAACCGGATTTTGTGAAGAGCATGACTTGATCTCCCTTTTTTCGTTGCTGCCATCCAAATTTCCCAAGAGTATCCTAACGATCCTCTAACAGATACTGCTCATGGATTTCACCGGGAATGACATGGCGGCTTTGGTAAGCTCCGTAACAATTTATCTATATGGCTTTTACATTTTAATTGATTCCGACGATCTTAAAATAACTCTCCCCTGCTTTTTTTAACAACAGATCCAGGTGATCTTCAAAGTCTACAAGATTAAGTACTTCGTCTTTAAGGAAAAATGCAAAAACCTCCAGATCGGTTTCAGATTTTACGATAATTTCAAGTGTTTCATCTGTTTTCCAATTGGTCTGGATGATCTCTGGATAAGCACCTTCTAAGATCGAGGGGAATCCTTTTCTGCTGAAAGCTTCGCTCAAGGCTGCAGCGATATCCCAGACGTATTCTTCCAGGGTCTGGTCTTCAGTCTTCCACTGAATGCCGTGGCTATGATCCTGCCACATGGTTCCCGCGAAACTGCCGTCAAGGTTTACACTGTAACAGTCCCCGCTACTTTCTACTATTGCGTGTTTGATGCCATCATAGGTGGCGATATCGAAAACGTATCTTTCCATGTTTAATTTAGCGGTTGGTTCCATCCATATCAAACACTTCTATTTGAATTTGGTTTTAGCTTGTAGTTTGGTTTGCAATGCTTTAGGTGAAGATATGGCAGTCTTTTTTTGAAACTATTTGTTAACTTTAGTCATGAGAGGAATTGAGCTGCCCTTTGAGCTTGTTGTTGATGAGCGGACTGTGCGCGTCTTTGAGCATGATCTGGAAGGAAAACGGGTATTTCATGTGGATTATGGTTCGGGCTTGCGTCCGCTGGTGATTACTGTTGGTATTAGTTCGAGGGATAAAAAGTTCTGGACTTCTATCCCAGAGGGCAGGCAAGCTGAAGCGGAACGGATCGGTAAGTTGATTGGAGAGTATATACGTGGTAAAAAACATAGCTAGAAGGAGGTTTTATATGTGTTATTATAACGGACAAAAGGTAACCAGGGCTGAGTTTATCCAGTTGAAGCAGCTGGAGAAAGCGGTGCGGAATTATGATTTTTTGGATGTGGATGTGCATAACGGGTTTAATTATCCACCATGTGCAATTGCGATCGCGACGGATGACCAGAGGGATTTTGAGCTGGTGCAGGCTCAGTGGGGTTACGTGCCGGGTAAGATGAGTGCGGAAGAAGCTACTGCTTTCCGCAGGAAACTGACGACACTGAATTTTAAGGGAGAGAATCTCTTTGTAAGTGAAAGTGGGAAATGGTCAATGTGGAAGGATGCGGCGAGAAAGCGCAGATGTTTGGTACTATCTAGCGGCATTGTGGAATCCAGGCATATTCCTAAAATTGGAAAAAAGGGTCAGGAATTGAAGGAAACGATCAAGTATCCTTATCAGGTTGGCTTAAAAGATCATGAATATTTTTGGTTGCCGGGGCTATATAGTGATTGGGTTAATACCGATACAGGTGAAGTGACGAAGACTTTTGCCATTGGGATTACCAAGGCGAATGAGCTGATGAAACAGGTACATAACTCGAAATTGCGTATGCCTTGCATTTTGACTGATGAGCTGGCCTGGGAATGGTTGATGGGTGATTTGAGTGATGACCGGATTACCGAAATTGCAATGACCCAGATTCCTTCCCGTTTGATGGAACGGTATACGGTTGGCCCTGAATATAGACTAGAGGGAGTGATCAATAGAAAGGAATATCCTGAGCTGCCCGAAATCAGGCAGGAGTTTATTGATCAGGAGGAACTCGAATTTGACCACTGGTCGAAGTAAGCCAGGGGTTGTTACCTCTATTTTTTGGCTGATTTTCTTTTTTCCTTTATGGGGCCTGAAGTGTTTAGGTTTAGGATAATTGATTGGTTATCGAGAAATCAAGTGAGGATCAATCCCTTGCGTAGTATTTTTTGGAATATTATTGTCTTATTTATTTTCATATTGAGGAGTATGTTCTTAAATTAGAGGAAATAAACCAAACTAATTTTTATGAAAGCTCTCCAATTCATGTGCCTGATGCTGGCGCTGTTTTTCATTGTGCCTGGGATTACCATGGCACAGAAACAAGACACTGTTACTTACCGCGTTCAACCATCCCCTCACAGTACGGTTTCAGCCGGCTCTAACAATCCTTTATCAACCTACGCCTTCAACCGCTACATTATCGACAATTTCAATTTCGCGATCCTGGGTACTTCTATTCCCACTACGGGTATTAAAGTGGAAACGGCAAAGCCAAGCGTAACCCTTTCGGGAAATCTCCATGTTAGCAAGACCAAAACTAAAATCTTCAACCTGGAGCTAACTGCTGGATCCAGGGAAAATATCGCAGAAATCTTTTCTCAAAACAAAACCAGTGGTTACTTAAAGGCCTCTGTTGGTTTTAATTTTTTGCTGGGTACAAACTATGCAAATTTTACGCCTTTACAGCCGAAGCTCAGAACGGATGGCTTATCTTTTGAGGCGACCAAACTGATGATTATGGATAGCTTGGCCAGGGTAAATAAGTATGTACGGATTGCGATGATCCATAAGGCCCTCGCGGATACGCTTTTCTTTAAAGATCCTTCCCTATCAGTTTTTAAAGACCTGTATTTGAAAGCTTATAAGATTACAGACGACCCAAACTTCTTTACGCGTGATTCGGTCATGATTAAAGAGGTTTTAGCGCGATATGGGGTAAAAGATGAGCTGATTCAGGATGGGCTAGCCAGCTTTGTGAAACGCTGGAGAAATGCGGAATCGAATAAATCTGCTAGCCTAGGCTATAACCAACCTGCCCCTGATATGATCAACAGGTTTCAGGCGGCATTATTTGAAAAGAATTATAAGGAAGGAGAGAAAGTAATCGAGTTGGCAGAGGATTCTATTGCCAATGCTGAAATCAAGCTTTATGGTAAACGTTACAATAATTACACCTTATTCTGGGGAAATGTCTCCCCGAGCATCAGCAATACTTCTTTTGAATATTACGACGATGGCGCAGTGAAGACTTTGGAGACCAAAAACAGTTTTGTTCCGGCCACCAAATTTGCTATATCTATGTTCCGCCGGTATCCTTCGGTAAGCGGAAAGTTTTACTTGGTTACCTTTTCGTTAACTCCGAAACGTACCAGTTCGCTGGAAGATATGTCGAAGCTTAACTATAAGAAAAGTACTGGTTCAACAAAGCTTGCCGATTCGCTATCCAGCGTAAACGCTGATGAAAGCGGGATCGCTTATAAGGGGAATTATAAAGTGGGTTTCGGAATCGATGCTAACCTGGAGGGCTATTTAAGTCCTTGGAAGCACCGGTTTATTCCGGGCTTTTATATCAGGATTGCCTATTTATATGGTCGTCCATGGATCAATCAAAGGCAGGTTCCGGCAGAATTCGGTTTATTGTATAATTTAAATTCTTCTGCAAAAGATGCGGTAAACCTGCTTTCACTGATTCCTTACGTGGGTTGGACGAATTTAAAATCTTCCATTAAAAGCAATGGAGATGCAGTGCCTTTGCATGATAAGTTTCAGTTTGGCTTGAAGCTGGGTATTCCGATCAATATCGGAAAGTAAGTTTTTTAATTGGCCATACAAAAGCCTGCTTCTATCGGAGCAGGCTTTTGCATTTATAATATTTGAGATAGACTCGGGCGAGAATCCGCTTATCCTGGCAGCCACCTGAAAAAGCCAGCGTATCACAGGTAGATAACACAGATTACAATGATCTGCAGTTTTGGTAATTCTCCACCAAAAACCAATTCTTTTCCACATTTCATTTTTTACTAACAATTTTAGTATTAAGTTTGTATTGAAATTATTAAACTAAATAATATAGCTAATAGTTTTAGTATTCAATATGGACTCAAAAAGTGAATTGGTAGCGAAACTTCAGCAGGATATCCTCTTGTGGCAGGGCTTTAAGCCCGTGTCCGCTGCCAAGGCTGAACGTATCGGCCTTGGAGAAATAGAAAATTCTTTTCCGGACAGCGTATTCCCCAAGAAGGCAATCCATGAATTCATTACGGTACTTCCCGAACATTCGGCTGCAAGCGATGGTTTCATCGCCGGGCTTCTTGCCGTACTGATGGAAAATGGTGCCGCATGCGTATGGGCCAGTACCTCGCGCCGATTGTTTCCTGCTTCACTTAGTCTTTTTAATGTAGAGCCAGAGCGCATCATTTTTATGGATGTACAAACCGAGAAGGATGTGCTATGGATCACAGAAGAAGCGCTAAAATGTGAAGGACTTGCTGCGGTGGTGGCAGAGGTCAATAAACTTAGCCTTATTGAATCGCGCAGATTGCAGCTGGCGGTAGAATCCAGTGGGGTTACCGGTTTTATCTTGCGAAAAGATGAAAATAAAACAGCAAGTACAGTGGCCACCGCAAGATGGAGGATCAGTCCCCTGCCTTCGCATACCGAAGATGGAATGCCCGGCCTTGGTTTTCCGCGATGGCAGGTAGAGCTGCTAAAAGTTCGTAATGGCAACCCCGGAAGTTTTGTACTGGAGTGGGCGGGCGAAAAATTCGAAGAAGTCAAAAAAGTTAAAAAACAAATCATTTGGTCTGAACTGGAGGGCAGGCAGATTGGATAGATATCATGCAAAGGCGTTTTGTTTCCATATGGTTCCGACAGCTACTGGCTGACTGGCAGCTTATCCGCAGGCCAGAACTAAAGGATGTGCCCTTTGTTTTCGCCGCGCCAGATCACGGACGCATAATGATCACGGCAGTTAGCCCCATAGCCAGCGATTTCGGAGTGGAAGCCGGTATGCGTGCAGCCGATGCCAAGGCTATATGCCCTGGACTGGAAGTGCTGGATGATAAACCGGGGCGGCCTAAAAACCTGCTCAACGGTCTTGGTGAGTGGTGCGTGCGCTATTCCCCAATAGTGACGATAGATGAGTTTGGGATGGATGGGCTGCTGCTCGATGTTTCTGGATGCACGCATCTGTGGGGCGGAGAACGGGGCTACCTAAAAGAAATAGTTTCAAGGCTAAAAAGCAAAGGCTATACCGTACGCCTGGCCATTGCCGATACGCCCGGGGCGGCATGGGCTATTTCACATTATGGCAAGGTTACCCCGCTAATCCCAACTGGTGGGCAGGTCGATGCATTGCTGGATCTGGTGCCGGATGCCCTGCGATTAGAGGAAACGGTGCTGGCAAAATTGCGCAAATTGGGATTTTACCAGATCAAAAGTTTCATCGGGATGCCAAGGTCGGTGCTGCGCAGAAGGTTTGGTGAGGATTTTCTGCTCCGGTTGGCGCAGGCCATCGGCACAGAGAACGAAGTGCTTGTTCCCCTACAGGTGCCTGTGCCATTTAGCGAAAGGCTGGCCTGCCTTGAGCCCATAAAAACCCGAAATGGAATAGAGATCGCAATCAATAAACTGCTGGAAAATCTGTGCACGCGAATGCAGGCGGAGGGAAAAGGCTTGCGTACGGGCGTGCTTACCTGCTACCGGATCGATGGAAAAGTAGTCCGGGTGGATATCGGTACAAGCGGGGCCACCCATAGCATCAGCCATTTGTTTAAGCTTTTTCAATTAAAAATCGATCAGATCAGGCCGGCACTTGGCATAGAACTTTTTGTTCTGGATGCACCAAAAGTGGATGATGTGGAAGTGCTCCAAGAGGAAATGTGGACATCAACTCCTGGCTTTGATGATAAAAGCGTAATCCGATTACTTGACCGGGTGGCTGGAAAAGTAGGTTTTCAGGTTATCCACCGCTACCTTCCGGCAACCAAATACTGGCCGGAGAGATCGGTGCAAAGGGCCGTTTCGGTAACCGAAAAATCAGTTACCACTTGGCGCGTGAATAAGCCGAGACCTACCGAGCTGCTCAAAACGCCAGTGCCAATAGAGGTAATGGCGATCATCCCAGATCATCCGCCAAAGTTTTTTATCTATAAAGGCGTGCGGCATATGGTGGCAAAGGCCGATGGACCTGAGCGCATCGAGCGCGAATGGTGGCTAGATCATGGCGAGCATAGGGATTATTACCAGGTGGAGGACGAACAAGGCGGTAGATACTGGCTGTTCCGTTCGGGGCACTACGGCGGAGAACAAAAGTACAAATGGTTTATACATGGATTTTTTGCATAGAGGAGATGGGTTATGGGATACAGCGAATTACAGGTTACGTCAAATTTTAGTTTCTTGCGGGGAGCCTCGCACGCCCATGAGCTGGTGGAACAGGCCGAGATTTTCGGGTATAAGAAAATTGCCATTACCGATAGAAATACGCTCGCTGGAATCGTGCGGGCACATGCTGCATGCAGGGAGAAAAACGTAAAGCTGATACCGGCATGCAGGCTTGATCTGTCAGATGGGCCGAGTTTATTAGCCTACCCTACAGACAGAGAGGCTTACGGTAGATTGTCCGCGCTGCTTACCCTTGGAAATATGAGGGCCGAAAAAGGTTCATGCCATATCTCCAGAGCCGATGTTTATAGCCATAGCAAAGGAATTTTATTTACGGCGGTGATGCCCGGCGAGCTCAACCGCAGGTTTGAATATGAGCCCAGTTTTATATCTTCAGTTGCAGAATACCGCGAAGCTTTAGGGGGACAATTGTATCTGGCAGCTACAAGATCCTATATGGGAAATGATGATAAGCTCATCTTTAGAACTTCACAGCTTTCAAAATTTTATAATATACCTGTTGTGGCCACAGGCGATATCCATTATCATTGCCCTTCGCGCAGGGAGTTGCAGGATGTGCTTACATGCGTGCGCGAAAAATGCACGATCCAGGAAGCTGGGTTTCGCCTGCACCAGAATGCAGAGCGCTATATGAAGGAGGTGGCCGAGATGGAGCGATTGTTCAGAAGATATCCCAGTGCAATAGAAAATACGATGGTGATAGCCGACGCCTGCAATTTTTCATTGGATGAGCTCAAATACATTTATCCAGAGGAAATTAATAAAAGCGGCCGCTCACCATTGGAAGAATTGGAATACCTTACCTGGAAAGGGGCACATGAATTTTACGGCGAAACCATTCCGGATAAGGTGGTTAAAATGATCGACCACGAAATGGAATTTGTGAAGCAGATGGACTATGCCAATTATTTTCTTTTTGTAGAGGATATAGTCCGCGAGGCAAGGTCACGCGGAATCCTCTGCCAGGGCCGGGGTTCGGCGGCAAATTCTGCTATATGTTATGTTTTAGGGATAACATCGGTAAATCCCATGAAATTTGATCTGCTTTTTGAGCGCTTTATTTCGCCTGCCAGAAATGAGCCGCCTGATATCGATGTGGATTTTGAGCATGAGCGAAGGGAAGAGATTATTCAGTATATCTACAATAAATACGGGCGTGATAGAGCGGCAATCGTGGCCACGGTTACCCAGCAGCATCAAAAAGGTGCAATCCGTGATGTGGGCAAGGCAATGGGACTTTCGGTAGATACCATTAACCGATTGTCCAGTTCAATATGGGAGTTTACAGATGAATGGTTCGAGGGCAAGCGCGTTACCGAGCAAGGTCTAAATCCAAATGATCCGCACCTTAAGAAAACACTTGAGCTTACTTCCCAAATGATGGGCTTTCCGCGGCAGCTCGGTCAGCATACAGGAGGATTTGTAGTTACGCAAGGGAAGCTTACAGACCTCTGCCCTATCCTAAATGCCCGGATGGAAGACCGCACCAATATCGAATGGAATAAAGATGATATCGATGCGCTGGGTTTTTTAAAGGTGGATGTGCTGGCGCTTGGGATGCTTACCTGCATCAGAAAGGCTTTTGATCTCTGCCGGGATCATTACGGCGTGCAATATACACTGGCCAACATTCCCCAAGATGATCCAGAGGTTTATGATATGATCTGCCTCGCCGATACCTTGGGCGTATTCCAGATCGAGAGCCGGGCGCAGATGTCGATGCTGCCAAGGCTAAAGCCAAGGGAATTTTATGACCTGGTGATCGAGGTTGCCATCGTTAGGCCCGGCCCGATACAGGGAGATATGGTGCATCCCTATTTGCGAAGGAGAAACGGCGAAGAGCCCGTGGTCTACCCTTCGCCGGAACTTAAAGAAATTTTAGGGCGTACGCTAGGGGTACCACTGTTCCAGGAACAGGCGATGAAAATTGCAATCGTTGCAGCTGGCTTTACCCCGGCCGAGGCGGATGGGCTGCGCAGAAGTATGGCAACATTCAAGTTCAAGGGCCTGGTAAACCAGTACGAACAAAAGCTCATCGATGGCATGCTGGCCAAGGGCTATACGCTGGAGTTTGCCAAGCGGATATTCAAGCAGCTGGAGGGGTTTGGCAGCTATGGTTTTCCAGAATCCCATGCGGCAAGTTTCGCGCTTTTGGTCTATGTATCGTGCTGGCTGAAGCACTATTACCCCGATGTTTTCGCCGCGGCGCTGCTAAACAGTATGCCAATGGGATTTTACCAGCCCGCGCAGATCGTTATCGATGCACAGAAACATACCGTCGAGGTTCGCGAAGTGGATGTTAACCACTCGCTTTGGGACAACAGGCTTGAAGAAAAATCGGGAAAATACTTTGCGCTGCGATTGGGATTTCGGCAGATCAGCGGAATAAGGGCCGATGATATGGAGATTCTGGTTAATGGAAGAGCTGGCTGTTATAAAAGTATTACCGCACTTCGTGATGTGGGAGTATCTATTGCGGCGCTGGAAAGGTTGGCTGATGCGGATGCGTTCAGGTCAATGGGAATGGATCGGCGCAAGGCGCTTTGGGAAGTTTCCGCTCTGCAGGATATGCCCGTGGAATTGTTCAAGGGCCAGGCATCGGAAAGTGTCCTGGAAACGCAGGTGGAGCTGCCGCTTATGGGCAAGGGAGAACATGTGGTGCAGGATTATGCAACCGTTGGTTTATCGCTAAAAGCACACCCGGTAAGCTTTGTCCGTTCACAGTTGGATATGCTGAACATCCGAACATGCCATCACATTAATAACGATTCTACTGATGGGCAATTGGTCAAAGTAGCTGGATTGGTACTGGTGCGCCAGCGCCCTGGAACCGCTGGCGGAGTTTGCTTTATTACGATTGAGGATGAAACAGGATATTCAAATCTTGTGGTTTTTGAAAAGCTATTTGAAACCTATCGGAAGGAAATACTGCACGCCAGGTTGCTTATGGTCGAAGGCCGTTTACAACGCGAGGGCCAGGTGGTACATGTAATCGTGAGCAAATGTTTTGATTTTACAAAGATGCTCGGCAAATTGGTACAGCGTGAGGTGGATGAATTGCCTGTGTTAACTCTGGCTCGAGGGGATGAAAAGACCGCGCCCTATCTATCACAAAATAAAAGGACCCAAGTGCGAGAGGACGCGACGAAAAATGCATTTCATGAGGGTAGAAATTTTAGGTAGGCAGAAATATACAAATCGCATTAAGATAGGCAACATTTTCGACTATTAAAAAAGTAACAATGAGAATTAAGGATTCCCATTGTTATTTAAAATAATAATGCTTTAAACATCCGTAGGTTGCCATTGTTCTACATTTCCCAGAATTTCATTACTCAATTTAATTAACTCTTCGGCATTATTTATATCAATGCCATTACGATATCTAATAGGGTATTCATTTTTCATTGCATCAGCCAGCATTGACTCTAAAATACCCAATTCCCCCAATTCTGCTATCATAGGTGGATAATACATATCATCGAAATATAGCTTTCTTAAATGACGTAACCTCTGTTTTTCTTTTTGAATACGCCAGTTTACTTTCTCCAATACATAATCTGTACTCGTTATCGCAGTTAGATCGGCAATACTCGAAAGTATAATGTTTGACTTTTCGGCTAATCGTATCGCGCCAGATTGAAAACCTTTCTCTGATAATAAAAATCCACGATCTGCGCCAACATCATTTACAATAGATTGTAAGGCTAATACTTTTTCTTTTGGAACATTTGAATTCCAGGCTTTACATTCTATGATCCACACAAAAGAAATGCCATTGATTTCTCCATTAACCAATACATCCACATCATGTAAACCCCTAGCTCCTTCAATTTTGGCTCCTTCGATCGCGTTGAAGCCCATTTTTTTGAAAAAATTTGTTGTCTCTATTTGATAGATTTTCCAGTTTGGAATCTTCATCCTTGATAAAAATATATTCTAGTTTAAACATTTCTAAGTATTAAATATCAGCATAATTAATTAATCGGCGTCACTTAATAATGCAGACGCGTTTAAACATGTCAGCTTGTTCGGCTTATCTCCAAGAAAGATTAAACAGAGAGAGGAAATATGCCCAAGCTGAGAGGAAATTGATGTTTCGAGGCCACTGGTAAACATTCTTAAACACTTAAAACACATCGAATGAAAAAGGATATTGCGCTTCTAGGATTACCTCTACCCTACCTAGGCCTATATTTATTCAGATAAATAGCTATGGTTTTTTCAAAATGGCTCTTAGAATATTTTGATTCATCTTCTACATCTTTTTCATGGATAATTGCATTTACAAAAGTTTCTGTAACAGAAGGATTAGGAATAAGTCCATATGTGCCGAAATAGCGTCTAGTGAATTCGTGCCGGTAATTATTCTTAAATTTTTCTGCCTTCTCTTTGTGGTAAGCGGCGTAAAATGCTTTTCTTTGAGTATTTTCAATAATTCTAATTCTAAAGATCTCTTCATTTACATTGGTAAAGTCACTAAGCACGGTTCCCGCATTAATTCCATAAAGATTAATCGGATACATTTCCAAGTCATCTGCTGAGATCTGGATTATAAAATCGTTAAAAATAACAGAGCGATTATTTCCCTGTGTAGCAATCCCTACTGCATTGGTTGTATATTCTTCATCCCCTCCTAGGGTATTGAGATAACTCACCTGTAATGGAATTGATTTAAGCATATTTACATTTTCTTTAGGTGCATTAAAATACTGACGCAATTTATCTAATTTATCAGCGCTTAATTGAAACCCAGGGTCACATACTGCTAAGCGATAAACCTGTAATAAAAAGAATTCCCGAACCTGATCGCTATTAAAGTCTATTTCCTTTTTACCAGTAAAATCTTTACCGCGTAATTTGGGAAGGATATGCTGAAGGAAAGGGCTCTCTATCGCAGTAAATTTCTTCTCACACTCGCTACAAAAAACGTGATCAACGGCAAAGAATGGTGTTTTCGCATTTTCAATTTCTATTTCCGTAGCTTCTCGTCCAAAGTTTTTAACAATTTCTTCCAGGCTGGTATTTCGTTGAAACCTAGGTTCAATAGAAGTCTGATCCAAAGAGATATCAAAAGCCATGGCCTTTTCCCTCTCATTTGATCCTGCTACATTCAAGCAGCTTCTGATAATGCCATCCGTCAAATAATGTGTATTAGTTTTATCAGCGGGCCTTTCAATACATAGTTTACAAAGTTTCATAGTGATGTTTTAATTTTTAACCATCTTGTTTTATTGACTGTTTACTTTTATTTTTCCGCTATGCAGAAGCAATTCAAAATCCGCTGTAGTAAAGCCCAAATTAGGGTCTTTAAATTCTGAAATGTAGAAGCCAAATTCCGAGCGTAGTTTATGACGGATCATTTTTTTTGTTGAAGTTACTTTTTCCGATTCCAGTTTTAGAATCGTGTTTCGGAGCTTTTGTATCTCATTTGGTGTAAATTCATAACGTTGCTGATCAATCGATTTAAAGTAGTAATGCATTAAGGCTTTTACAGGATGACTCATAGGACGGGAACCGTTTGCCCAGGCTGACAAATTAGTTTTGTCAATCCCAGTATCATCAGATATATTTTTTATTGTGAGTTCATTCCATTTTAACTTTTTACTTACCCAGTCAGCATCAATTAAATCAATACTCGAAGGTATAAAGGGAATTACTCTAACGTCTATAATTGTATTTTTAAAATCGTGTTTATTGAACATCTCTCGGGTTATTCTCGTTAGGCTAATAGAATCAAGTGCCAGCCCGTTGAGTTTACGCAGCTGTTCGGTTTGAACATATATCTTAAGAATATTTGTCGTTTCTAAAGGACTTACCTCCATAATCTTGAAGGCGAGATTATACTTATCGACTGTAACGGAGGCGGCATAATCTAGATTATCTAATATTTTTTTATTGAAGTTTGCAGATAACCTGGACAGAAATTTTATTGTATTCATGATAATAACATTGTTTCACCAAATATAATAAAAAAGTATGTAAATAACATCTATTTTTTTGTAGATATTATAATATTGAGATTGCGCTTCAGGGATAAGTAAAATTTTTTCTCTAGTAAAGCTGTACTTTTTTATTATTCACCCAATAAACTTTCATCAAATGCCTTCTTAATATTCTTCGGACTAGCGATAGGCAGGGCATCTGGTGATTGTCTTCAGAAAAATGAACACATTTATCTTGTGATAATTCTCCTATGATTGATGTACTTCATTATCCAAATTATGACTAAATTGTCTGGGTCATCATTATTTACAAACACCTTTCTTCTAACTTCTGTGATCGGCTTGCCCATAGGAAAATTGGCCCTACGATATATAAGTATAATTAAGAGATAAAAATATTGCAAGTTGAAGCATGAAGTTTATATTCTTTAAAAACATGGAAAATATTTACATTTTTTGCGCTTCAACAACCAATCTTCTATCCGATTCATACATGTCTTCTTCGTCCCGCCCATGTTATTTTGTAATTAGGCCATCAAAGGCTATCTTACTTCCAGATATAAATTCATCACGAAAAAAAAGCACCCCGTCTATGTGGTTTGGCAAATGCGTTTTTGCTTTCATAAACAGCTCATCATTTCCGCCAAATAGCAGTCTTTTGGTCCGTAATTCATCGTAATGATCGATATTGACAGCCAAAAAAATTTTCCCAGAAATACCCTGTATTCCTATACTACCAAATTTATCATCCAGTTTTTTCATTACCTTGTATTCGAAATGATGGTCCTCTTCTTCTGGGGCAAAAAAGCCTTCCACTTCAATTGCATGTACCGGCATATATATTTCAAAATGTATGGTATTTCCAAGTTTATCTGTTACGCTTAGATCAACATCTTTTGTTGTGGAAGAGGTCATATTTTGAAAAGGTGTCTCAAAGCTCACTTTATATCCCGCCGAATGAAAATATTTTGCGAGGGATAATTCACAGATGGTTGCAATCAGGCCATCGAGATTTTTCAGCTTAGATATAAATTTCTTATCCTTCAGGAGAAATGGAAAAAGGTTTAAGTAGCTATCCAGGGCAGCCATTAATTTGCTGGCATGGAAATTATTTAATGAAGGAATCGCAGGATCCATATCTATCCCTGCCGCTACAGCAAGAATTAGCAAATTATATTTGCCCCTTAATAAATAAGATTCCAAATCGGCCTCTTTGACGAGTTTTTTTTGCCAGCTAACATAGTCTCCCGCTTTTACCAATGTTTTAACATGTATGGATTCTGAAAGACCTTTTTCTGCAAATGAGAGTGCATGGTCGATGTTTTTAAAAAATTTATTCATTTTTTCAAGCAGTTAACGACTCTAAACTATAAAAAAATTGTAGGTAAAGAAATTAAGCTTTATAATATAAACTGTAGCACTTACCGGACTTAGACGTTTTAAGAAAAACTTGAGAACGATGTTTCTTTATCAATTTTTAGCGAGCTAACTTATTACATTTGTCATCGCAAGCATTACGCAGAATATATGAAGGAATTTACATTTAATTATTTTGGCACTGAAGCTATAATTGTTAGGTTTCCATGTGACAAATGCTCTTCCATAGTAGAAAGTGAACGGATTGGCGTTCCCGAGCCAAATTACATGGCGGATAATTCGAGCGACAGCCAGGTGGAAAATGAAGGCTATGCGAGTTGTCCAACATGTAAAAAGGATTATGAAATTGAAATCATGGTTGCTTTTGGTGGCGGCGACGGATGGGTGGCTAACTTAATTACCGATGAGGATGTTGAAGTTGAAGAAATTGACGCGGAATATCTACAGGAACAATATGAAGCGATAGCAGACAACACAGCATTCTTTGATACTTACACTACTGAGATTGCAGATATCAAAAGGCTACTTGAGGTCAGTCTTCCTGACCCCCGTTTACAGGAAATCCTTTACCGGCAATTATATGCAGGAGTCATTGGAACGATGGAAGTTTATTTATCTGATGCATTTATTAATACCGTTTTCAAAACACCTGATCTTCTGAAACGGTTTTTTAGAACCTTTAAAGATTTTTCAAAACAAAAAATAGCTGTATCTGCCTACTATGAATTTGAGGACAAAGCTGAAGAAGTAGCGAAAAAGGCGATGCTGGGAATCATGTATCATAATCTGCCGCTCGTTTCAGGGATTTACAAAGATACTTTGAACATTAAATTCCCAGAATTCGGTGAAGTATATAAAGCGGTACGTAAAAGGCATCATTTTGTCCACAGAAACGGAAAAGATAAGAACGGCAATATGGTGTTAGTCGATAAACCTATCTTGATTGTGCTACTGCAAAATATGGATAAAATGATAGGAGATATCGATGAACAGTTAAAGTTGCTTAGCTAATTTATTTCCATTATTTGTTCAAGGATTTTATGCTAAATGATCCCAACGAAATCAAGTTTTTGATCGGATACATTTTCAATGATATTTTTCAAAGTAGCTATATCATTTGTAGATGAACTGCTTTCCCTGAATTTCTCTATACATCTATCAGCGTACCAATAGAAATTATCTGAATCAGTCAGCGAAGCATATTTAGCTCGTGACTCATGGAAAAAATCCACAACCAATAGTAAATCTTCTTCTGATTTACTTGCAAGGCTAAATAACCATTCCACGATAACAGAGCGAGCACTTTCATGGAATGAGCCAATATCTTTATCCAGAACATGAGTGACAACTTCCTCTAATTTTTTCAGGGCTCTAGTAGTATTTTGCTTCTCTATGGTAAACCTTCCCTGAATGGTTATTGGCGATTTCCCATTAATTTTTATTTTATCAACCAAATATTCAAAACCACTAAATTCTCCCATGGCGCTAAGCCTGTTGGCTACTGAAATATGTTGACTGTTTTCTTGTTCTGATTGGTTAAGGTATTTGTTGAAAAGTCGCTTGACTTCAGCAGATTCCAAATCCACCAATATATCTGCCATTTCGATGAAAGTATGAGGATAGTAATTAATAAGTTTACGGAAAGAAGGAATTAACTTTTTACTGACTCCACCTAATTCTAAATAAAATTTGGCCAGGTAAGGGATATCATAATTATCTATCGCTTGTTGCCTGACACGTTCCAGTATAATATCTTTTACTTCCTCTAATTTAAAATAATGAGCCAAGGCAGAGTGATTACCAAAAACTTCATTCTGAAAAATGCCTATCTCCATATTACTTAATATCTCATCCCTTAACCTGTTGATATTGTCCTTTCCCAAAGCTTCCATAATTTTAGCTGTAAGCGTTTTGGGATCATCATTACCCAAATCCCTCAAGTTTCTCGGACCACCTTTATCCATCCAGACAAGCTGCAATAAAATCGGAATTGGCGTTTTAAAGACATATTTTTGAAAAAGTCTACTTAGTAACACTTCTTTCCGTCTGTGAAACCACTTTCCATCTTTAGGATAATAACAATTTTCGAAATTTGCCATAACGATCTCCCGATTATAATAGGCTTCTAAAAAATCTCTGTAGAGTTTCTCATTGTTCCCATCGTTCAGCTCCATTATTTCCCCCACTAAAAAAAAATCAAAGGAAGCAGGTGTATTGATGACCTTAAGGCATTTTTCAAGATGAACCTCCTTAAGATCATTCCGGCAACGCAACAAAAGCCTGAACATTAAATTTGAAAACACACTTTTCCTGATCTCTGGATCTCCACCTTCGATATAAATATCATCTGTTGATATATCCCTTTTGCCAAACGAGTCAAAAAGCTGGATCAAACCTTTGCTGAACGCTTCCGCTGAGTGAATATAAAGGGCATCATTTTCGTTCTTTGTGAGTTCCAATTCCTGCCAAGGATCAATTTGGCTTCTGTCATTTGATTTTGCTTCAATGCTAATCAGATCCTTATAGATTGCCAAAAGCTTATCTGCCATATCCGATTTTTTTGCTTTGTTTAATCCATAGACACAGTTATATAAATCCGAGGTTTTATAATCCCCTTCTTCATATTCAAATAAGAGATAAGGAAGCATAGTTTCGGTTAATAACCCAGAATACTGATAGCCTTGGTCACCCAGCATGTCCTTATACAATGTGCCAACCGCAATATTATGGGTTTGGGTTCTGTCAAAGAAGTTATTGATTTCTGGCATATCATCCATTAGGTCACGCCTGTTAAGTGTCCGTACGTATTGGATAACATCGAAAACTACTCTAGGGCTTCTTTGAAAAATGCGCACACAAATATCTATAAGGCTTTTCATGAAGCTTTGGCTATCTTCTGTTTTATATGCAAAAAAACGAAGCCAGTCTTGTTCAACGATCCTAATTAGAAGCTGTTTTAAATTTACTTCGGTATCGGCATCTAGTAAGAAAACTACAAGGAATCGTTCCGAGTTGTGATGATTGACTCCTTCATTATGTTCGATTAGGATTTTCACGCCTTCCAATCCATAAAAATAATATTGGTTTGCAAACTTACCTTCTATCAGGTATCGATAAACTTTATTCCTATACTCATGCGCCAGGCTAAGATCAGTTCTGCCTACCAAAACACTGGCTGTCTTCAGGTTAAAAGCCTTAAAATCACAAAGAATAGCAACGCATATTTCCGCTACATAAAATTCTTTTGTTAATGTGATCTCCTTTATACAGATAGATTCGATTTTTTTGATTAGGTCGTAATCAGGCCGGACAAATCTCAGAACACTAAAACACAATTGCTTAACAATGGCACTTGTTTGCTTCGCTCCAGCTGTTTGCAATAGGAATTTTATACACTTTTCATCACTTCCGATAAAGGCCCCGATTTTATTTTCATAAATAACCATTGTCCGCATATTCTTTTTTATGCTTCTTTTTACCAGCTTCTTTAAGATTTGCAAACGGAAAGCATCATCATATTTTGACCGGTCGGTATCAAAAAGCAACTCAACGTTGTCTGCTTCCATTACTGCTATATATTTATTTCGTTTGGGGTCATCAGGTTCCATAAGCGCAAGTAATGTCCCGAAGGTCTGCACCCATTTAGCTTTAATCTTTACAATTTTATTTCCCACAGTTACTAGGGGGACAACATCCTTGTAATCCATTTTCAATAATACCCTTGCTGTTAGAAATTCCTGGAATAAAGCGCTTGTAAAAAACCATTGATCATTCGTTACTGTCACCAATGCGCTATGCTGAAGTATTTCCAAATCTTTTTCCGAAAAAAGCTTCTGCATTTCAATTGCATCGATTGCATTCAGTCCAAGAACCTGCAAAGCAAACGCCATTTTTTGTATTCCAACTCTGTAGGGTACCTGTATATGTTTAAAATCCCTACCCATAGAGAGTTTTCTTAGGTCAGATCTTTCTATTGAATGCTGTATAAAACGCTCAATGATAGCCGCTTTAGAAGTGGCGAGCTTAAAGGGAGGATTTTTATATGAATTAATCAGCTCAGTTAAATAAAAGGGTTCATAAAGCAAGCCTTCTAAATTAATTGCTTTAACCTCTTCCATGAATTTGTCATAACTCCTATTCAGGACTCTTCTCAGGTAGGGATCAATTTCTGAGCCGGATAGATCATACAATTCATAAGTCTTAAAATTTGGTAGCTTATATTCAATGCTATAATGGTAATAAAATAATTTTCGGCAAGTAAATACAATACTAAGATTAGAGTAGTTAGTAGCAAACTCATTAATGTAACTTATCGCGTCATTAAACCGGTCCGTCGGAACTTCATCCAAGCCATCTATAAAAATAACCAAATCCTGTAAAGGAGTGGATTGCCACGCTCCCTCCTGTTGGCACAGTATTTTCTCTATCGGTTGCAGGGTAAAAGCTTTCAGTTCCAAAAAGATTGGTATAAAGGCATTGTTTAGAGTTCCAAGTTCATAAGCAGTTTGCTTAAGTAGCGAACTTTTCCCTTGATAGGGATCCCCAATGATACAAAGTTGTGGATGTGTAAGTCGTTGTTGTATTAAGAAATCAGTGAGATTTACAGTTTCATCTTTTTTAAAGTACCAACTTAAAGAACCAGTGCTTCGATCCTTATCTACATTAATAATAGTCCTGGGTATAAAATCTTCGCCAAAATCTTTAAGCTCTCTTAGACTAGGCCTCTGTTGTAAAAAACAATGTTCTTTTGCTGCTGTTATACCGAAATAATTCGCTACCAGTGTATAATAGTTCTTAAGCTGATCTTCAAAATAGGTCACGTCCCAAGGCTCGAATTGTATTCCGCTTGCGGCAAGATCATCTGTTATTTTAGCAATGCACTTTCTCCGCTGTTCAGTTTGCAGGTCCGAAGTTGTGGCTAATATAAAGTGTGAAGTTTCTCTAAAGAAATCTCCATCTTTGAATTCATGGATAAGTGCTTCCAATTTCCCTGGTGATAAATCTTCATCTTTGCACTGGATAACAGTGTATTTTTCTTTTTTTACGGTAGAAATGAGGTCGATACCATGTTGATCATTCCCGGGCTTAAGATATTCCTCAAATCTTAGGTGTGGCAGAATACCCTGAGCGAGGTATAAACTTAATTTTTGAAATTTGGCCCATCCAAGATTAGACCAGTCCATCAATTTTCCTTTCATTGTTGATGCGTTGATTCAGTTGGTTAAAATAGTTTTTTTTAGTCGTGTTTGGAATTATTGAACAACTAATTCAACTTTATCTATAGAATGTTTATTTTGTCGAAATAGAATTTTGGAATACTGCGGTACGCATTTAAGGTATAAATGAGTAATGAACTAGGCACTATACTAACAGTATAAAACCATAAATACGTTCCTTTATAATTAACTGAAACAAGATATCCATCCGAAAACAGCATTTATTGCATTGATTTCTTTATTTATTCCTTGATGGGATTACCACTTTCCGAATAGTTTTCTATATTTACCTTTAACGCAATCAATATTTTTCAAAAATGAGCCACCAAGAGGATACATTGGCAGGTAGTAAATCCATTGGATTCGATTACCAATACTACTACTTTTTTTATCTATTGCTAGGATTAAGACATGGGCAATCAGTCGGATTAGAGGTTAAAGATGATTTACATATTGAATTTGGTGATGGCAGGGTTGAACTTATGCAAGCTAAACACTCGGTGCAGACTACCTCCGATGATTCTATTATTGCCTTGACCAATTTAGATACTGATTTATGGAAAAGTCTACATAACTGGTCTAAATTCATCTTAGAGGATAGTGATCCGGTAAAATTTTTGACAAATACAAAATTTTACCTAGTAAGTAATAAAAGCCTTAGAACAAACACGACTTTAAACAAAATATCGCTCCTTCGAAATGGGGAAATAACTGTAACAGAGTTTAAGAAATACCTCACGGAATTAGCCGCGAACACAAAAAATGAAACTATCCAGAGTTATATCTCTTCGGTAAAATCATTGTCGGCGCAACAACTCAATTTATTTGCGAAGAGTTTGGAGTTTACACTCGGGATGGATGATCTTATCAATCAAATTCAAGAAAGGTTATTGGAAAAAATACATATTCCAGCGAAAGTTAAATCAGTATATGATAGCCTGAATTCTGAACTAAGGGATGCAATTTACTCTGATATCAAAGAAAAAAAGAAAATTCAATTTTCATTCGACGATTTCACAAAAAGATTTGGAAAATGCTTTCAGAGTGCATTAAGTACGAAACTTCCCGTACGTAGCTTTGAAATTCTATTACCCAGCAATCCAGCCGATCAATTATTTATTAAACAACTAATTGATATAGGCGATATTTTTCCGGGGGAAGATGATATAATAATTCAGTACACAACCCAAATGCTGACCCTTTATAATCAACTAAAAGATTGGGAAGCAAATGGTGATCTTTTGCCATCTGAAACTTCTGCATTTGATAAGAATTCCATTTTGATTTGGAAAAATTCTTTCCGAAGTAAGTATCGGGAAATTCGAGCAATTATTGAAAGTGGAAAGGCGGCAGACGATATAACCTCTAAAATTAAATCGGCTGCTTTAGATTGCTTAGATGAAATGAGGAAGGAAATTCTTAAAATCGATGACAATATTCTTTCAACTGAATTGAGCAACGGTCATTTTTATCTACTCTCCCAACAAAAAAACCTTGGTTGGCATTTGGATTGGCAAACTAAATATTAGGATGAACAAAAATAATTTTAACTACAATAACGAAGCAATTGCAACGATGGCTCTCGGTTACTTTCTTCATCTTAAACAAGAAATTGAACTCTCAAAGATTCTTTTTGTATTACCATTTATATTGCATGAGCCATGTCTTAAAAAACTTAAAGGCACTTCTATAATAAGGAGTTTAGAAGAATTTATCATCAAAAGTCCTGAAACTTTAATGGGTTTTAATTCCCGATACTTTAACTATCTACCACTAGCAATAAATGGAATTACTATTCTGAAAGAAGCAGAGATTATTTATGCGATTGAAGACGTTCTATATTTTAATAACAATACAGAATTCGATCCAATCAATAGTTTTACTATCGGAAGTAGAGCGAAACAGCTTTTCAGAGGTATTGAACAATTAATCCCTATAATTAACAGTGATTCCTCTGCCTCATTTTATCTAAAGCTCAAAATTACACTATGAAATTTAACATATCAATGGTTAAACTTTGGTTCAGAAACAGTGCAGAGCCCCGCACTTTAAAATTTCTACCAAATAAGGTTAACGTTATTACTGGAGCAAAAAGTACCGGCAAATCCAGCATTCTTAGTATTATAGATTATTGTCTGATGGCCACACATTCTAGAATTGTCCAGGAGGTAATTAATGAGAGTGTTTCATGGTACGGCCTATATTTCACAATAAATCAAAAAGATTTTGTAATTATCAGAAAACATCCCGTAAACAATCTTGGTTCGGGAGAAGTTTACTTTTCAAGTTCAGGTGCAGATCCTATTACCCCTATCGCAAATATTGATATAAAAAGTTTAAAAAGCATCTTGCAAACGGAATTTGGGATAAATGACAAACTAGTTATTCCTTATGGTGGCCGAAAAATATCAGCAGGTTCAAAAATTTCTTACCGGTATTTTCTTCTTTTCAACACCATGTCAGAAGATATAATTGCCCATACAACAACTTTTTTTGATTTTGATCTTCACGACAGAGAAAAATATATTGAAGCCCTCAATAGGATTTTCTTTCTTGCACTGGGCGTTGATGATGCAAATAATGTATTATTAAAGGAAAAGATAACTAACCTTCAAAATGATCTCGAAAAAAACGAAAGAAAATTAAAAGTCGTTGGCAGAGAAGAACGCCTATTCAATACTAAAATCCTTGAATTATTGATACGTGCACAAAAATTTGATCTTATTGAACAAAAGCTTTTCACGCCCGAAGATGGCTATGATAGGCTCAAGGAGTTAATAAACAATTACAAAGTTTCCGAATACTCAAATAATTTAGTCGAAGTGGATGAACTTAATCGAAATAAAAGGTCTTTATTTAAAAAAATTCGTAACCTAGAAAGATTTAATAATGAATATAATTCCTACAGAGAAAGTTTAAAAAATGACTTTGATAGCCTTCGTCCAATTCGTTACTTAAAAGAAAACTTTGAAGACTTAATTCCAACACTTGAGGTTAAAACATTTATTAGCAGCCTAGAAGATTCCCTTAATAAAATAAAGGTAGAATTAGGCAAAAGAAGAACCATTTCCACTAATACAACTGCGGAAATAAAACGGCTTGAGGGTGAAATAAGAAGGATCGATTCTACTCTTGACAAAATGCCAACTGTTACTAAAGATTTAAATGGCGAGGCGGAGAAGTTTATTTTTATAGGAGAACTTAAAGCTCAGCTAAACTTTTATGAAGATAAGTGGAATATATTAGATGAGCTTCCACCAGCATCGATAATATTGGCGGAAATTGAAGAATTAGAGTCCAAACTTACCAATACTGGTGAAAAAAGAAGGCTTGTACTATCAATGTTGGAGGCAACAATTCAAAAATATTTTGATGCTACAAGCTCAATGGGGGTTTATCAAAATTATAAAGTATTGTTTGATGAACAATTAAAAGTGTTAAAACTCAGAAAACCTGATGAGTTAAGTACAAGTCAAATTGGAAGTAAATCTAATTACATGTTCCTTCACCTGTGTTTATTTCTTGGAATCCATGAGCTTTTTATTATACAAAAACAAAAATTTGTTCCACAATTCATTATAATGGACCAACCAAGTCAACCTTATTATGGGGATAAAGACAAAGTTGATAAAGAGGGGAATTTAAGTATGGACGATGATCGAAATACATTGAAAGATGCTTTTTCATTACTCGATAAATTTATTTCCAATATCGTTGATGAACATAAGAATGAGTTTCAGATAATTTTGCTTGAACATGCTCCTCCGGATTACTGGTTGGATCCTGTATTAAAAAACTTTCATCTAGTTGAGGAGTTTGTCAATGGCAATGCACTAATTCCAGAAAGAGGAATAATTAAAAACATTGACTCACCTGATAAGCAATAGACAAAAAAACAAACTAATGTTTATAACCATTTCGATAGAACATGGTGAAATAAATGTCGTTTCAATTAAATTAACAAGATTGTATTGATTAATGGTATGAGCTATAAAACCAATAAATGCAAATTTTATTTCTCATAATGGATCAAAAATACTTCTGTCAAGCGTGTGGAGGATTAAGGAATCACGTTCAGCTTTTTGAAAAAAAATATCTGGTGGTGAAGATGAGAATTAATTAAAGGTAAATTTTTGGCATCAAACCAGAATTAACAAAACTCAAAATACTAATTTACAATCAATTACACTGCTAGGTTCGACACCCTTTCGGTCCAAAGCAGGACCGGTTCATAAAAAAAGCGCATCAATCCCGATAGCGCTATTTTAGATAAAAAGTGCAGACCAAAAGGCTTGCTACGCAAAAATAGAAATTAACG
>Ga0157370_10001270_pt1 | contig 31545 bp, 30 predicted proteins | sample C35metaG_FD_113463 | JGI IMG/M metagenome (GOLD analysis project Ga0157370, IMG submission 113463) | Corn rhizosphere microbial communities from Kellogg Biological Station, Michigan, USA - C3-5 metaG | ecosystem: Host-associated > Plants > Roots > Rhizosphere > Soil | place: USA: Michigan...
GTTTTCCGCTTGTGCATCCTCTCGCTGTCGCGCCTACCGGGCGAGATGAATGAGAACTCAACGTCACCACCAGATTGGAGGATTCATCAATGGCAGCTAAGAAAGCCAAGAAGGCAGCGAAAAAACCGGCGGGCAGAAAGTCCGCCGCCAAGAAGCCGATGAAGAAATCCGCGGCGAAGAAACCGGCCGCCAAGGCGAAGAAACCCGCCGCGAAGCGCAAGCCGAACGCAGCCTTCATGAAGCCGATGACCCCCGACAGCACGCTCGCTGCCGTGGTCGGCTCGAACCCCATGCCCCGCACCGAAGTGACGAGCAAGCTGTGGGGTTACATCAAGAAGAACAACCTCCAGGACAAGACGAATCGCCGCATGATCAATGCCGACGACAAACTGAGGGAAGTGTTCGGCGGCAAGAAGCAGGTATCGATGTTCGAGATGACCAAGCTGGTCTCGAAGCACATGAAGTGACCCGGCGCCGGCGTCGCCGGCGATGGCATCGCGACGGGCCGGTTCCCACCGGCCCGTTTTTTTTCGAGAGGGCGAATCGATGGACTACATCGCGACCGCGTCGGCTCCGGCGGCCCGCGGACACTACTCGCAGGCGCTCGTGCACGGCGGCCTCGTCTACGTGGCGGGGCAGCTGCCCATCGTTGCCGCCCATCCGGACCGCCGTCTCGAGGGATTCGAGGCCCAGGCGAGCCAGGTGCTCGACAACGTGATCGCGATCCTGGAGGCGGCCGGAAGCGGCCCCGATCGCGTTCTCAAGGCGACCGTATACATCGCCGACGTCGCGCATTGGCCCGCGTTCAACGCGATCTACGCCGCACGCTTCGGCGCGCATCGACCCGCACGCACCGTCGTGCCGGTCGCGCAGCTGCACTATGGCTACCTCGTGGAGATGGACGCGATCGCCGCGCTCAAGCCCGCCTGACGCGCCGGCGGGCCTTGCCTGCCCGCACGGGCTCATGCGCTTCAACGCGGGCAGCGGCCCTCGAACCACGAGCAGGCCCGCGATACGCGCGCTGCGCGAGTCTCAGGCGGCGGCGCGCTTGGCCTTCGAGCGGGAAGCCGTCCGCCGCGGCGCCTTGCGCCGGGTGCCGCGCGCGGCCGTCCGTTGCGTCCGGCGTGCCTTCTTCGCCGGCTTCACCGGCCGGCCGTAAGCCTGCAGGCGCTCGTTCAACTCGCGCACCTGGCGGGCGAGGTCCTCGACCTGGTCGGTCGTCATCACGCCCAGGCGCTTGAGGGAAGTCGCGACGCGCTCCTCGAACACCTTCTCGAGCTTGTCGAAGCGACCGGCGTATTCGTTGTCGCGCATCGTCTTGAGGGCCTGGTCCGCCATGCCGACGGCGCGCGCGCCCATGTTGCGCCCCTGCTCGACGAGTGCGTCGAACATCCGTGGACCCTCGTCCCTCGCGCGTTCGAAGGCGCCCAGGCCGGCGAGCCAGATCTTCTGCGCCGAGTCGCGCACCGCCTTCGCCGCGTCGGCGTTGCCCCGGGCGGTCTTGCGGGAAGCTTTTCTCCTTGCCATGGCGATACTCCTGGAATGATGGACCGCGTCGCTCCGGTTAGAGGGCCGCGGCGAGCATAGGTGCCAGCGTAGACGGCCCGCGGGTTACACTTTTGCGCTGGAGCAACGAAGGACATGCCATGGCAATGGCGCTGCAAGCGTCGGGCGTGGAACGGATCTGGCTGCGATCGTATCCGCCGGGCGTTCCCGCCGAGATCCGCCTCGACGAGTTCGCGAGCCTGCGCGCGGTGCTCGAGCGCAGCTGCGAGCGGTTCGCGGACCTGCCCGCGTTCAGCTGCATGGGCCGAACGCTCACCTACGCGCAGGTCGACGCGCTGTCGCGCGACTTCGCGAGCTGGTTGCAGAACGCGGCCGGGTTCGCCAAGGGAGTGCGCGTCGCCATCATGATGCCGAACCTGCTGCAGTACCCGATCGCGCTCTTCGGCGCGCTGCGCGCGGGAATGGTCGTGGTCAACTGCAATCCGCTCTACACGCCGCGCGAGCTCGAGCACCAGCTCGACGACGCCGGCGCCGAAGCGATCGTCATTCTCGAGAACTTCGCGCACACGCTGCAGCAGGTCGTGGCGCGCACGCCGATACGGCGCATCGTGACGACGCAGGTGGGCGACCTGCTCGGTTTCACCAGGTCGCTCATCGTGAACGCGGCCGTGAAGCACGTGAAGCGCCTGGTGCCGCCGTGGTCCTTGCCCGACGCAGTGCGCTTCAACGCAGCGCTCGCCGAGGGACGCCGTCACGCGCTCATCGAGCCGCCGCTCTCGCTGGACGACCTCGCGTTCCTCCAGTACACCGGCGGAACGACCGGCGTGTCCAAGGGCGCGATGCTCACGCACGGCAACATCGTCGCCAACCTCGAGCAGGTGGCGGCATGGATCTGCGGCGGGCTGCAGGAGGGCCGCGAGGTGGTCATCACCGCGCTTCCGCTCTACCATATCTTCGCGCTCACCGGCGGCTGCCTGCTCAATCTCAGGATCGGCGCGCACAACGTGCTGATCACCAACCCGCGCGACCTTCCCGCCTTCGTGAAGGAGCTCGCACGCTACCCGTTCAGCACGATCGCGGGCGTGAACACGCTCTTCAACGCGTTGATGAATACGCCCGGGTTCGCGGCGCTCGACTTCTCGCGCCTCAAGGTCGCGTTGGGCGGCGGCATGGCGGTGCAGCGCGCGGTGGCCGAGCGCTGGAAGTCGGTCACCGGCAAGCCGCTCCTCGAAGCGTACGGGCTCACCGAGACCTCGCCGGGCGCCTGCATCAATCCGCTGGTGGACGGGGCCGACTACAACGGCACCGCCGGGCTTCCGATCCCGTCGACCATCGTCACGATCCGCGACGATGACGGCCGCATCCTGCCCGTCGGGGACACCGGCGAGATCTGCATCGCGGGCCCCCAGGTGATGAAGGGCTACTGGAACCGTCCCGACGAGACCGCCAAGGTGATGACCGCCGACGGCGCGTTTCGCACCGGCGACATCGGGCTCATGACGCCCGAGGGCTACGTGAAGATCGTCGACCGCAAGAAGGATATGATCCTGGTTTCCGGATTCAACGTGTACCCGAACGAGGTCGAGGACGTGGTCGCGATGCTGCCCGGCGTGCGCGAAGTGTGCGCCGTGCAGGCGCCCGACGAGCGCTCCGGCGAGACCGTGCGCGTGGTGATCGTGCGCAAGGACCCGTCGCTCACCAGGGAGCAGGTGATCGAGCATTGCCGCAAGGAGCTCACCGGATACAAGGTGCCCCACATCGTGGAATTCTGGAACGAGCTGCCGAAGTCCAACGTCGGGAAGGTGCTGCGCCGCGAGGTGCGCGCCATTCCGCCACGCCGCTGATCCCCCGACAACACCATGTCCCGCATCCGTTTGCCCCTCATCGCGGCCGCCCTGATGGCCGCGAGCCCCGTCGTGGCGCAGGAGCTTCCCCGCTGGTATGCGGGCGCCGCCGGCGGCCAGTCGAGGACCGGCCACGAGCTCGTGGAGAACCGGGAATCCACCATCGTGAACGGCTCGGGCGTCTCGAGCGACTTCGACGCCACGGACGCCGGCTGGAAGATCTTCGCGGGTTGGCGCGTCAACGGCTACTTCGCCCTGGAGGCGAGCTACGCCGACCTCGGCGAAAGCCACCTGGTGACCCATACGGTGAGCGTCGACCAGCTTCCCGGCTCCATCGATATCCGGCGCAAGATCACCGGCTTCGGACTAGACGCACTGGTGTCGGCACCCGTCGGATCGCGCTTCACGGTGTTCGGCCGCCTGGGAGCGGTGCGCTCGCGGCTGCGGGAGGACGCGTCCCTCGACGGTGGCATCGTGTTCACCAACGGACCCGCCGACGAGCGGTCGCGCACCGTGACCCTCGACGAGACGGTCGCGCACTTCGGCGCCGGGGGCGAGTGGCGCATTCGCGACGACGTCTCCCTGCGCCTCGAATGGGAGCGTTTCCACAACGTCGGAAAGGCCTTCGAGATCGGCGGCACGGGAACCACGGGAGAGGCCGATACCGACCTCGTCTCGCTCGGCGTTCTGATGCGCTTCTAGCGCAGGCCGAGCAGCAGACGCGCGATCGCCTCGAAGCGCGCGCCGTACGGCGGGCGCAGCAGCCGCAGCGCGTTGAGGCGCGAGGCGAAGAACACCGACTTGCGCTTGGAGAACGTCTCGAATCCGGCGCGCCCGTGGTACTCGCCCATTCCGCTCGCGCCGACGCCGCCGAACGGCAGCTCGTCCTGCGCGATGTGCAGCAGCGTCTCGTTCACCGTGACGCCGCCCGAAACGGTGCGCCGCAGGACCTCGTCGACGGCACGGCGGTCGTGGTCGAAGACGTAAAGCGCGAGAGGGCGCGCACGGGCGTTCACGAAGGCGATGGCGTCCTCCAGCGCACGGTACGGCACCACCGGAAGCACCGGACCGAAGATCTCCTCGCGCATCGCGGCGAGCCCTTCGCCGGGCGCCACGAGCAGCGTCGGCGCCATCTTCGGCGAGGACGAGAGATCCTCGCGTGCGGGATTGATCTCCACCACGCGCGTTCCGGCGGCGCGCGCCTCCTCGACGTACCCGGCGAGACGGGCGCGATGCCGTGCGTCGATGATCGCGCTGTAGTCGGAATTGCCCGCGAGCGACGGATAGAGGCGAGCGACCGCGCGGGCGGCCGCTTGCACGAACGCATCGAGCCGCTCCTCGGGAACCAGCGCATAGTCGGGCGCGATGCAGGTCTGTCCGGCGTTGAGGCATTTGCCGAAAAGGATGCGCTCCGCGGCTTCAGCGACGTCGATGCCGCGCCCGACGATGGCGGGCGATTTGCCGCCGAGCTCGAGCGTCACCGGGGTGAGGTTCGCCGCGGCCGCGCGCATCACCTCGCGGCCGATCGTCGTGGACCCGGTGAAGAGCAGGTGGTCGAAGGGAAGGGCCACGAACTCGCGGGCGAGCTGCGCTGCGCCGTTCACGATCGCGAGCACGTCCGCGGGAAGCCGCTCGGAAACGAGGCGCTCGAGGAGCGCGGAGGTTCTCGGCGTGCCCTCCGGCATCTTCACGAGCACCCGATTGCCCGCGGCGAGGGCCGAGGTCGCGGGCGCGAACGCAAGGTACAGCGGGTAGTTCCAGGGCACGACGATGCCGGCCACGCCGAGCGGCTGGCAGATCACCCGCGAGCGGCCGGGATGGAACCAGCGGCCCGTGGGGCGCCGCTGCGGGCGCATCCAGCCGCGCAGATGCCGGCGCGCATGGGCCAGCCCGGACAGTGCGGGCACGATCTCCAGCAGGCGCGTTTCCTGCGACGCGCGGCCGCGGAAATCCTCGTTCATCGCCGCGCACAAGGCCTGCGTGTGCTCGCGCAGCAGCGAGGCGAGCGATGCGAGGCTTCCCATGCGCTGCGCATAGTCCAATCCGCCGCGCGCGTCGAAGGCCTCGCGCATGCGGCCGAAGGAGGCCGCGAGCGCCACGGACGGCACGCCGACCCGATCTCGATTCAACGTGAAGAAGATCCTATAACCGACTGAATTTACGCTTGAATAAGCGCGCGAATTGCGCCGAATCAAACGCTCGTTTGAATGCCCGCTAGAATACACGCATGATCGCCATCGCACATGGCCGAGCGCGCTGAATCCCGCGGTCCCGCGGACCTGAAGACGAGCCTCGAGGCGCTCAAATCGCTGCGCGGTCCCGGGCGCCCGAAGCCCACGCGTCTCACGGAGCTCAAGGCGTGGCAGGCGCAGCGGCTCGCGAGCACCTACGCGGACCTCGCCGCCCAGCCGCGCTACCGTGCGGCGACGCGGTTCTTCCTCGAGGACCTCTACGGGCCGAAGGACTTCAGCGCGCGCGACGAGGAGCTGCTGAAGATCGTGCCGGTAATGCAGAAGGTCCTGCCCGACAAGGCGGTGGAGACCGCCGCGCTCGCGATCGAGCTCGAGGCGCTCTCCGAAGCGCTCGACCACGCGCTCGCGAAGGCGCTCGCCGCCGGGCCGATCGACGAGACCCGCTACGCCGAGGCCTACCGCAAGAGCTCCACGCGCGAGGAGCGCATCCGCCAGATCGAGCTGGTCGAGGCGGTCGGACGCCGGCTGGATGCGCTGGTGGGCAAGCCGCTCATCGGCGGCACGCTCAAGCTCATGCGCAAGCCGGCGCACATGGCGGGGCTGGGCGACCTGCAGGATTTCCTCGAGGAGGGCTACCAGGCCTTTCGCACCATGAAGGGCTGCGACGAGTTCCTCGCGGCGCTGCACGCGCGCGAGATGGCGATCCTCAACCGCCTCTTCTCGGGCGCTTCGCGGCCTTTTTCGACGTAGCGGGTCGCGCAACGCGCGGCACCGGCGCACGCGGCGCATCGAAGAGCGTGTCGAGCTCCTGGTGGATGAGCTTCTCGATCGAGGCCTGCATCGCCTTGAGGAGGAACCCGAGGGAGATCGAGAGCCTGAGGTCCTTCGGCGTGAGCTGGACGAAGCCGCAGACGCCGGGCCGCTCGAAGCGCAGGGTGTCTCCCTGCCAGCTCGCGCGCACGTCGAACTTGCGCCCGAGATCGGCCGCCATCTGCTCGGCGGCGCGGCGCGCGGCCGCGAGCCCGAGCCCGTGCTCGCGACGGATCTCGATGTCCGCCATCAGTGGCCGGGGCCCATCAGCGTGTCGGGGAGCCAGGTGGCGATGTGCGGGAAGAAGCAGAGGATCACGATCGCGAGGAACATGCAGAGCACGTAGGGAATCGTGCCCCACATGACCTTGGTGACCGGCACGTCGGGCGCGATCGAGTTGACGATGTAGATGTTGAGGCCGACCGGCGGATGGATGAGGCCGACCTCCATGTTGATGGTGAGGATCACGCCGAACCACACCGGGTCGAAGCCCGCCGCGGTGATGATCGGCAGCAGGATCGGGCTCGTCATGAGGATGATCGCCGCCGGCGGGATGAAGAAGCCGCACACCAGCAGGAACACGTTGATCATCCCCATCAGCACCCACTTGTTCACGTGCATGTCCGCGATCGCCTGGGCGAGCGTTTGCGTGATGTAGAGCGACGTGAGCATGTAGCCGAAGAGCACCGCGCCGGCGATGATCATGAGGATCATCACCGACTCGCGCATCGTGTCGCGCAGGATCGCCCACCACTGGTGCGGCTTCCACATCCTGTAGATCACCACGGCGAAGATGGCGCACAGCGCGGCACCCACGCCGGCCGCCTCGGACGGCGTGGCGACTCCGCCGTAGAGCACCCACATCACGCCGACGATGATCGCGATGAAGGGCGCGATCTTCGGGATCGATCCGAACTTCTGCTTCCACGTGAAGCGGAAATCCGGCGCGTGGCTGCGGAACCCGCGCTTCCAGATGATGAAGAGCGTCCAGAGGATGAAAAGGCCGGTAAGCAGCAGGCCCGGCATCACGCCGGCGAGGAAGAGCCTGCCGATCGAGGTCTCGGTCGCGATGCCGTAGAGGATGAACGTGACGGAGGGCGGTATGAGGATGCCGAGCGTGCCTCCGGCGCAGATCGAGCCGGTCGCGACGTCATCCGGATAGCCGCGGCGGCGCATCTCGGGAATGCCCATGCGGCCGATCGCCGCGCAGCACGCCGGCGATGAGCCGGTGAGCGCGGCGAAGATCGCGCAGGCGCCGAGGTTCGAGATCACGAGGCCGCCGGGAAGGCGGTAGAGCCAGCGGTCGAGCGCCTCGTAGAGGTCCTTGCCCGCGGGCGAGGAGCCGATCGCCGCGCCCATCATCACGAACATGGGGATCGCGACGAGCGTGAACTCGTCGAGCCCGCCCCAGAACGTCTCCGCGACCACCCGCATCGCGTCCAGGCCCTGGAAGATCAGCAGGAACACGATCGAGATGGCGCCGAGTCCGAAGGCGACCGGCACGCCGGAGAAGAGCAGCAGCAGCGTGGCGACGAGGACGATCGCCCCTTCGGTGGTGGGGCTCATGCGACGTGCTCGTAGGGTTCGTCGCCACGGCCGAAGGGCTGCGCGCGACCGGTCGCGACGCACACGATCTCGACCACGTACTGCAGGACCAGCAGCCCCAGGCCCACCGGCATGGACAGGTAGGCGATCCAGAGCCTCGAGCGCCACACCGTGTCGGAGCGCCAATTCTGCGACCACGCCTCGTACCAGAACCGCGTGCACAGCCACCACAGGACGGCGCAGAACGCGAGCGACAGGAGCGCGGTGGAGAGCGCGAGCCAGTAGCGGAAGCGCGGTCCCGAATGCATGGGCAGGATGTCCACGTTCACGTGCCCGCGATGCATCAGCACGTAAGGGCTGCCGATGAAGGTCGCCCCCACGATGGCGTACGTGACGAAATCGATCTGCCAGATGGTGTTCAGGTTGAACACGTAGCGCTCGATCACCATGTCGCAGATGACGAGCACCGCGAGCGCGATGAGCAGCGCCGCGGCCACGCCGGTGACGCGCGACAACCAGCGAACGACGCGGATGAAGGCGTCCAAGGGTTCCATCCTCCCGGCGGGAACGGCCGGCCGGCGCGTCGCCGCGCCCGGCCGGCGGCGGGCTCGGCCTACTTGACCTCGAGCGCTTCGTCGATCAGCTTCTGCCCGTTGGGCACCTCCTTCGCGAACTTCGCGTAGCTGCTCTTCTTCGCGAGCGCGATCCACGCGTCGTAGTCGGCGTCGGAGAGCGTGACGACCTTGTCCTTGTGGCCTTCAAACTCCTTGATCGTCTCCTGGTTCACCTCGTCGGCCTTGCCCTCGTAGTACTCCTGGGCCTTCTTGCCCGCCGCGAGGATCGCCTGCTGCTGCTGCTTGTTGAGCTTGTCGAAGTTCTTCTTCGACATCAGCACCGGCTCGTACATGAACCACAGCGCGTTGTCGCCGGGGGCGGTGAGGCACTTGGCGACCTCGTACAGGCGCATCGAGCCGAACGACCCCAGGCTCGTGTCCGTGCCGTCGATGACCGCGCTCTGGAAGGCGTTGTAGATCTCGTTGGACGGCGGGCTCACGATGCTCGCCCCGGCGGCCTCCCACATCGCCGCGAAAGTCGGACCCGCGGCGCGGAACTTCATGCCCTGCATGTCGGCGGGCTTCTGGATGCACTTGTCGCGCGCCGCCATGCCGCCCGCGAACCACGCATCCGACAGCACGATCACGCCGTGCTTCTTCATCTCGGCGCGGATGTCCTTCATGAACTTCGAGTGGTTGATGCGCTTGGCGCGCTCCTGGCTGCGGATGAGCCCGGGCATCAGCGTCGCGCCAAAGGCGGGCACCTTGCCGCTCGCGTAGTCGAGCGGGAAGAGCGTGATGTCGAGCTGCCCGTTCACCATCGCGTTCCACTGCTCCTTGGGCTTGAAGAGCGAAGCGCCGGGATAGACCTGGACGTTGAGCCCCACGTTCGCCGCCTTCACGTCCTTGGCGATCATCTGCACCATGTCGTCGCGCACGTCGCCCTTGCCGCCGGGGAACTGGTGCGAGGCGCGCAGGGTGATGTCGGCCGAAGCATTGCCGGCGGTCGCGGCGAGCGCGAGCGCGGCGAGCGCGCCCACCCATCGGGTCTTCTTCATGTGCGGTCTCCTCGTGTCGTTGTTGGTCGGTCCGGCTCCTCGGCCGGCCCGTGGGCGCTAGTCTACATCGGGCGCGCGCCCACGCGCCGTTCTCATGCCGCGCGGCGCACCCCGTTCGCCGCGCGCGCCTGCGCTTCGAGATGCTCCATCGCGGCGAGCACGCCGCCCTTGCGGTGCGGCACGCCCGCGACCTCCAGGCCCATCTCCACTCCGCAGAGCGTGCCCATCAGCATGAGGTCGTTGAAATCGCCCAGGTGGCCGATGCGGAACACTTTCCCCTGCAGCTTCGCGAGGCCCATGCCGAGCGACATGTCGAAGCGGTCCAGGACCACGTTGCGCAGCTTGTCGGCATCGTGTCCGGCGGGCATCACGACCGCGGTGAGCGCGGAGCTGTACTCCTCGGGGTTCTGGCACAGGATCTCGAGGCCCCAGGCGCGCACCGCGCGGCGGGTCGCTTCCCCATGGCGGTCGTGGCGCGCGAAGACGTTGGAAAGCCCTTCCTCCTCGAGCATCGCGATCGCCTCGCGCAGGCCGTAGAGCAGGTTTGTGGAGGGCGTGTACGGGAACCAGCCGTTGGCGTTCGCGGGAATCATTTCCGCCCAGTCGAAGAACGAGCGCGCCAGCCTCGCGGTCTTGTTCGCCGCCAACGCCTTGTCCGAGGTTGCGTTGAACGAGAGGCCGGGCGGCAGCATGAGGCCCTTCTGGGAGCCGCCCACCGTGACGTCCACGCCCCACTCGTCGTGGCGGTAGTCGATGGAACCGAGCGAGGAGATGGTATCGACCAGCAGGAGCGCCGGATGCTTCGCGTTGTCGATCGCCTTCCTCACCAGCGGGATGCGCGTCGTGACGCCGGTCGAGGTCTCGTTGTGCACGACGGCGACCGCCTTGATGGCGTACGCCTTGTCGGCCGCGAGGCGCCGCTCGATCTCGGCATGGTCGGCGCCGTGGCGCCAATCGCCGGGGATGAGGTCGATCTCGAGGCCCAGCTTCTTCGCCATCTTCATCCACAGGGTCGCGAAGTGGCCGGTCTCGGACATCAGCACCTTGTCGCCGGGCGAGAGCGTGTTCACGAGCGCCGCTTCCCACGCGCCCGTGCCCGAGGCGGGGTAGATCACGACCGGGTGGCGCGTCTTGAAGATGCGCTTCATTCCCTCCAGCACGTCCTTCGCGAGCACCTGGAAGTCGGGGCCGCGATGGTCGATGGTCGGGCGGTCGATCGCACGCAGCACGCGATCGGGCACGTTGGTCGGTCCTGGAATCTGCAGGAAATGGCGTCCGGCGGGCATGGCGATTCTCCTTCTGGATACCGATTTTCCCCCGATTCGGGGGATCACCGTCAATTTATTGCCATAATGCCGCACTGCACGGCCGTTTCACGCGCACTCCGGTAAAAGCTCCAATGACCCATCCGACCCCCGTTCCCGTTCGCATCGAGCGCGGAGGAGCGCGTTCGGCGCTCGCGCGCCGCCTCGCGCGCGAGGTCGACGGCGAGATCCTGTTCGATCCCGCGAGCCGCGGCCGCTACTCGACCGACGCCTCGATCTACCAGGTGACGCCGGTGGGCGTCGTCGTGCCACGTACCGCCGATGCGGCGATCTGCGCGATGCAGGTCGCGGTGGAGGAGGGCGTGCCGATCCTGCCGCGCGGGGCGGGCAGCTCGCAATGCGGGCAGGCCGTCGGCGCCGCGCTGGTGATCGACGACAGCAAGTACCTCACCGCGGCGCTCGAGATCGACGCGGGGGCCTTGCGCGCGGTGGTCGAGCCCGGGCTCGTCCTCGATACGCTCAACGCGAAGCTGCGACCGCTCGGCGTGTGGTACCCGGTGGACGTGTCGACGTCGGCGCAGGCGACGCTCGGCGGCATGGCGGGCAACAACTCCTGCGGGTCGCGCTCGCTCGCCTACGGCAACAGCGTCGACCGCATCGAAGCGATCGATGCGTGGCTGCCGAACGGCGTACGCGGGCGCTTCGGGGACGACGCGGCGATGGCCGATCCCGCGATCCGCGCGCTGGCGCAGAAGGCGCGCGCCCTCGGGGAGAGCGAGCGCGGCGAGATCGAGGCGCGCTTCCCGAAGGTCGCGCGCCGCGTGGCCGGATACAACCTCGACCGCCTCTCGCCCGAGGGCTTCAACCTCGCGAAGCTCCTCGTCGGCAGCGAAGGCACCCTCGCGTGGTTCGAGCGCATCCACCTGCGCCTCGCCGAGATCCCGCGGCACAAGGCCTTGGGCGTCGCGCATTTCCCGCGCTTCCACGACGCGATGGATGCCGCGCAGCACATCGTGAAGCTGGGGCCCTGCGCGGTGGAGCTGATCGATCGCACGATGCTCGACCTCGCGCTCGCGAACCCGGCGTTCGCGCCGGTCATCCGCCGCTTCGTGAAGGGCGAGCCCGAGGCGCTGCTGCTGGTGGAATTCGCGGGCGCGGAGCGCGAGGCGCAGGTGCGCGACGTGCACCGGCTGGCCGACCTCATGGGCGACCTGGGCTTCCCCAGCGCCGTCGTGGAGATCCTCGATGCGGCGCAGCAGGCGGCACTGTGGAATGTGCGCAAGGCGGGCCTCAACATCATGATGTCGATGAAGGGCGACGGGAAACCCGTGTCCTTCATCGAGGATTGCGCCGTGCCGCTCGAGCATCTCGCCGAGTACACCGCGCAGCTCACGGAGGTCTTCCGCAAGCATGGCACGCAGGGCACCTGGTACGCGCATGCGTCGGTGGGATGCCTGCACGTGCGCCCGGTGCTCAACATGAAGGGCGACGGCGCGATCCGCATGCGCGCGATCGCCGAGGAGGCGGCCGAGCTCGTGCGCCGCTACAAGGGCTCCTATTCGGGCGAGCACGGCGACGGCCTCGTGCGCTCGGAGTGGATCGCGCCCTTCTTCGGCCCGCGCCTCACGGCGGCGCTCGCGCAGATCAAGTCGTGGTTCGACCCGCGCGGTCTCATGAATCCGGGCAAGATCGTGAGCCCGCCGCGGCAGGACGACCGCTCGCTCTTCCGCTACCCGCCCGGGTACAAGGCGGACGCGGGCGCGACGGCGCTCGAGTGGAACGAATGGGGCGGGTTCGCGGGCGCCGTCGAGATGTGCAACAACAACGGCCACTGCCGCAAGTTCGACGCGGGAACGATGTGCCCGAGCTATCGCGCGACCGGCAACGAGCGCGACCTCACGCGCGGGCGCGCGAACACGCTGCGGCTCGCGCTGTCCGGCCAGCTCGGCGGCCGCGACGAGGCCGACGAGGCGGTCAAGGAAGCGCTCGACCTGTGCGTCTCGTGCAAGGGCTGCAAGCGCGAGTGTCCCACCGGCGTCGACATGGCGCGCATGAAGATCGAGTTCCTCGCGCGCTACAAGGCGCGCCGCGGGTTTACCTTGCGCGACCGGCTGATCGGCCACATGCCGCGCTACGCCGCTCGCGCCGCGCGCTGGCAGCCGCTCGTCTCGGCGGCGCTTCGCCTGCCCGGTGCCGGCGCGCTGCTCGGAGCGATCGGCTTCGATCGGCGTCGACCGCTTCCCGCGTGGCGCAAGTCCTGGAGCGCTTCCTTCGCCGGTGCATCGGGCGAGGGCCGCGGCGTCGTGCTCTTCGCGGACACGTTCAACAATTGGTTCGAGCCCGCGAACCTCGCGGCGGCCGAGCGCGTGCTGCGCGCCACGGGACATCGGGTCGCATCGCCGGTCGCGCCCGATGGGAGGCCCCTGTGCTGCGGGCGCACCTATCTCGCCGCCGGCATGGTGGACGAGGCGCGCGCGGAGATGCGGCGCACGCTCGACGCGCTGCGTCCGCACCTCGAGAGCGGCACGCCGATCCTCGGGCTCGAGCCTTCGTGCCTGCTCACGTTCCGCGACGAGCTCGGTGCGCTTTTCCCCGGCGATCCGCTCGCCGAGCGGCTCGCGAAGGCGCAGCTCGCCGACGAGTACCTCGCCGCCGAGATTCGCGCGGGACGCGCGACGCCGGCCTGGCGGGCGCAGCCGGGACAAGTCCTGCGTGTGCACGGGCATTGCCACCAGAAAGCGTTCGGCACCTTCGACGCGACGCTGGAGCTGCTGCGTACGCTGCCCGCGGCCGAGGTCGCGGCGATCGACTCGGGTTGCTGCGGCATGGCGGGCGCGTTCGGACACGAGAAGGGACACTACGAGGTGTCCATGCGCATGGCCGAAGCCGCGTTGCTTCCCGCGGTGCGCTCGGCGCCCGAGGCGACGATCGTGGCGAGCGGCACCAGCTGTCGCCGCCAGGTCCTCGACGGCAGCGGGCGCGAAGCGAAGCATCCCTTCGTGGTGCTCGCGGAGGCGCTGTGAGCGGCGAGGCGCCCGCGCAGCTTCGCGAAGCGCTCGCGAGCGCGCTCGACCTGGAGACCCTCGGCGCGCCGGCCGGCAACGTGAGCGTGGCGCGCGGCTCGCTCGCGGGGCGTGCGGTTCACGTCGCGCTCGTGGAGAACCGAGCCGCGAGCGGCTCGATCGGCGAGGTGGAGGGCGAACGTCTTGCGGCGGCCTTCCGCGTCGCCGCGATCGAGCGCTCGCCGCTCGTGCTCTATCTCGATTCCGCGGGCGCCAAGGTGTCCGAGGGCCTGCAGGCGTTGGGCTCGTTCCGCCGCCTCTTCCGTGCCGGGCTCGATGCCGCCTTCGCGGGCGCCCCGATCGCGGCGGTGCTGGGCCGCAACTGCTTCGGCGGATCGAGCATGCTCGCGCATCTCGCGCGCTGCCGCCTCTTCGGGCCGAGCACGCGTCTCGCCATGTCGGGACCGGCGGTGATCGCCGCGTCTTCCGGAATGGATCCTCTCGACGCATCGTTCCAGGCGATGGCCGAGGCGGCGATGTCCGCCGCCGCTCGCGCCGGCGCAAGCTCCGCGAACACGCAGTGGACACGAGCGACGGATCTGGCCGGCTGGCTGCGCGAGGCGCTCGCCGCGCCGCGCGATGCGGCGGCCGGGTTTCGTGCGGGCCACGACGCGCTCGCCGCGCGCCTGGTACCGGCGCCCGATCCCATCGCATGGGAACCGGCGCGCCGGGCCGACCTGGAACGCATCTATCCGCAAGGCTGCGAGGCGCGCGAGTGCGAGGGCCTCCTCGAGGGCCGCGGCCGGAGCGCCGAGGGCGAGGAGCGCTTCCTGGGAATCGTCGGCGAGAAGCCGCTTGCGGCGCAGCGCGCCTGGCGCTTCGCCGACCTCGCCTGGCGCGATGAAGGAGGTGGAACGCTGCGCGTGCTGCTCGATTGCGCGAGCCATGCGACGCGCCTCGAGGAGGAGCGCATCGTGCTCACGGAATTCATCGTCGATATGAGCCTCGCGCTCGAGAACCTGGCCCGTCGCGGCACGCGCGTGCTGCTCACGATCGCCGGAAAAGCGGGCGGCGGCGTCTATGTCGCCCTCGCCGCGCCCGCCCGGCACGTGGCGGCGGTGCACGGCGCGCAGATCCACGTCCTGCCCGGCGCCGCGGTCACCGCGATCCTCGGCTCGAGCCGGGACGCGATACCATCCTTCGCCGACTACCATCGCGCCCACGTCGCGGAAGAGGAGCTCAAGCTCGGCCTGGTACCCGATCGATGACCGAAAAGAACGAAAACCTCTACTCGCTGTTCGAATCGCGTTTCCCCGCCGACCGCTCGAAGCCGCTCCTGCTGCTCGAATCGGGCGCCGCCGTGAGCTATGGCGACGCGGAGCAGTGGGCCGCCCGCTATGCGTCGCTCTTCGCCTCGCGCGGGCTCGTGCCCGGCGACCGGATCGCCGTCCAGGTCGAGAAATCGCCCGAGGCTTTGCTGCTCTACCTCGGCTGCCTGCGCGCGGGCCTCGCGTACCTGCCGCTCAACAGCGCCTATCACGAGGGCGAGGTGCGCTACTTCCTCGAGAACGCGGAGCCGAAGGCGGTGGTGGCGCAACCGTCGTCGATGGCGTGGATGAAGCCGCTCTGCGCCTCGCTCGGCATCCGCGAGGTGTTCTCGCTCGACCAGCAGGGTGGCGGAACGCTGCAGGACGCGGCGGCGAAGATGCCCGCCCGCTTCGAGACCGCGGTTCGCCGCGCCGACGACCTCGCGGCGATCCTGTACACCTCGGGGACCACCGGGCGCTCGAAGGGCGCGATGCTCTCGAACCGCAACCTGGCCTCGAACGCGCTGGTGCTGCACCGGCAATGGGGCTTCCGCCCCGACGACCTGCTCGTGCACATGCTGCCGCTCTTCCACGTGCACGGCCTCTTCGTCGCCTCGCATTGCGTGCTGCTCAACGGCAGCGCCATGCGCTTCCACCTGCGCTTCGATGCGCGGCGCGCGATCCGCGATTTCGCGGAGTCGACCGTGTTCATGGGCGTGCCGACGCTCTACACGCGCCTGCTCGCCGAGCCTTCGCTCACGCCCGAGGCGTCCCGGAACATGCGCCTGTTCACCTCGGGCAGCGCACCGTTGCTCGCCGAAACGCACCAGGAATTCCAGCGCCGCACCGGCCATCGCATCCTCGAGCGCTACGGGATGACCGAGACCGGCATGCTCACCTCGAATCCGCTCGAAGGCGAGCGCCGGGCGGGCTCCGTCGGACCGGCGCTGCCCGGCGTGGAAGTGCGCGTGATCGACGATGCGGGCGAGCCGTGCCCTCCGGGCGTCATCGGGCACGTCATCGTGCGCGGAGCGAACGTCTTCTCGGGCTATTGGCGCATGCCGGAGAAGAAGAACGAGGAGTTCACCGCGGACGGCTTTTTCCGGACGGGCGACCTCGGCAGCCTCTCGGCGGATGGCTACCTCACCATCGCGGGCCGGTCCAAGGACCTCATCATCAGCGGCGGATACAACGTCTATCCGAAGGAGATCGAGCTCGCGATCGACGAGCTGGCCGACGTGCAGGAGTCGGCCGTGGTCGGCGTGCCCCATCCGGACTTCGGCGAGGCGGTCATCGCGGTCGTCGTTCCCCGACGCGAGGCGCCCGCCGCGAGCGAAGGCGCGATCGTCGCGGCGCTCCGGAAAAAGCTCGCGAACTTCAAGGTGCCGAAGCACGTCTATTTCGTCGACGAGCTGCCGAGGAACGCGATGGGGAAGGTGCAGAAGAACGTGCTGCGCGAGCGCTTCGGCGCGCGCAAAACGGCGCCGTGAACGCCGGCCGCTCCATCGTCGAGCGCATCCTCGGCTCGCTGGGCGCTTCCGGAATGGTGCGCACCGGGGCGCAGCGGCGAGCCGACCGGCTCGCGCGCCTGCTGCGCACGCTCATCTCCGAGCGCGGGGAGGCGTCGGGCGCGGCGCTCGCACGACAGGCCGTGGCCCTCTACCAGGAGCTCGACGCCGCGGCGCGCACGCACTTCTTCCAGCTCCTCGCGCGCGAATTCTCCCCGGACCGCGACCTCGTGCTCGCCGCCGCGCAGGCCTACCATCGCGATCCCTCGCCCGCCAACCTCGCCACGCTCGAGCGCGTGACGGAGCCGCCGCGCCAGGAGGTCTTCCGGCGCATGAACATGGCGCCCGGAGGAACCGCCATGCTGCTGGGGCTTCGGCGCGACCTGCTCGCCGAGGCGCGCGACCGTCCGGAGCTGCGCGTGGTCGACCACGACCTCACGCACCTCCTCGGGTCATGGTTCAACCGCGGCTTCCTGGAGCTGCGGCGCATCGACTGGAAGACGCCGGCCGCGATCCTCGAGAAGCTCATCACCTACGAGGCGGTGCACGAGATCCAGGGATTTCCGGACCTCAAGCGGCGCCTGGAGCGCGACCGGCGCTGCTTCGCGTTCTTCCATCCGGCGCTCCCGGACGAGCCGCTGATCTTCGTCGAGGTGGCGTTCCTCGACGAGATGCCTTCGGAGGTCGCGCCCATCCTCGCGCTCGAAAGCGCCGTGCGCGATCCGCGGCGCGCGCGCTGCGCGGTCTTCTACTCGATCACGAGCTGCCAGCCCGGCCTCAAGGGCGTTTCCTTCGGCAACTTCCTGATCAAGCAGGTCGCGGCCGACCTGCATTCGGAGCTTCCCAACCTCAAGCTATTCGCGACCTTGTCGCCCGTGCCCGGCTTGAGGGCCTGGGCGCGCAAGGCGCTGCGCGAGACGAACGACGCGTCCGAGGTGCGCGCCGAGCTCCTCGCCCTGGTCGACGATGCCGCCGCGGTGCCGCCGCCCACGCTGCGCGAGCCGCTCGAGGGCCTGGCCGCGTGGTACCTCACACACAGCTGGGAGAACGGGCACGCGGCCGATCCGGTGGCGCGCTTCCACCTCGGCAACGGTGCGCGCCTCGAGCGCGTGAACTGGGGCGCGGACGCGACTGCGAAGGGGCGCTCGCAATCCTTCGGCCTCATGGTGAACTACGTCTACGATCTCGACCACGTCGAGCGCAACCACGAGGAGTACGTGAACCGGCACCGGGCGGTGGCCTCGCCCGCGATCGAGCGGCTTGCGAAGAGCGTGGAGCCGCTGCTGCTCGAAAAGCGGCAGCCCGCGCCCAACCCACGCGCATGATTCCGGCGCGGTGCTTCTTTGCGGGGAATGCAGTGGCGGGCTAGAAGGCCGAAATGCCCGTTTGCGCGCGCCCGAGGATGAGCGCGTGGATGTCGTGCGTGCCTTCGTAGGTGTTCACCGCCTCGAGGTTCAGCACGTGGCGGATCACGTGGAACTCGTCGGCGATGCCGTTGCCGCCGTGCATGTCGCGCGACGCGCGGGCGATCTCGAGCGCCTTGCCGCAGGAGTTCCTCTTCACGAGCGACACCATCTCCGGCGTGGCGCGTCCCTCGTCCATGAGGCGGCCGACGCGCAGCGAAGCCTGCAGGCCGAGCGCGATCTCGGTCTGCATGTCGGCGAGCTTCTTCTGGATGAGCTGGGTCGCGGCCAGCGGCTTGCCGAAGGCCTTGCGGTCCAACGTGTACTGGCGAGCGGCATGCCAGCAGAATTCCGCCGCGCCGAGCGCGCCCCATGCGATGCCGTAGCGCGCCTTGTTGAGGCAGCCGAAGGGACCGCGCAGTCCCTTCACGTTGGGAAGCAGGTGCGCATCGGGCGCGAACACGTCGGCCATCACCACCTCGCCGGTGATCGACGTGCGCAGGCTGAACTTGCCCTCGATCCTGGGCGCCGAGAGTCCCTTCATGCCGCGCTCGAGCACGAAGCCGCGGATGTCGCCCGCGTCGTCCTTGGCCCAGATCACGAAGACGTCGGCGATGGGCGCGTTGCTGATCCACATCTTGGCGCCTTTGAGGATCCATCCGCCGTCGACCTTGCGGGCCCGCGACGCCATGTTGCCGATATCGGAGCCGAAGTCGGGCTCGGTGAGGCCGAAGCAGCCGAGGAGCTCGCCGGTGGCGAGCTTGGGAAGCCAGCGTTGGCGCTGCTCCTCGGTTCCGTACGCATGGATCGGGTGCATCACCAGCGAGGACTGCACGCTCATGCCGGAGCGGTAACCGGAGTCGACGCGCTCGACCTCGCGCGCGATGAGGCCGTAGCAGACGTGGTTCACGCCCGCGCAACCGTAGCCTTCGATGGTCGGGCCGAGGAAGCCCAGCGCGCCCATCTCGCGGAACACGTCGGGGTCCGCCTTCTCGTGGCGGTGGGCCTCGACGACGCGCGGCATGAGCTTTTCCTGGCAATAGGCGCGCGCGCTGTCGCGCACCATGCGCTCCTCCTCGCTGAGCTGGTCCTCGAAGAGCAGCGGGTCTTGCCACTGGAAGGTGGGCTTGAGGTCGTTCGGCTTCATGGGGGCTCCGGCGGGCGCGACGCGGAAATTTGCGCGAATGCGAGCCCATTCTACTGCTAGAATCGCCGCGGTCCGAAGCTCAAAAAACAAGGGATCGCCATGCCGCGAAGTGGCCGCATCACGATCGAAGACCTCTGGAAGCTCGAGCGGCCCGCGCAGCCCACGCTCTCGCCCGACGGCGCGCAGGTGTGCGTCTCGGTCATGTCGCACGACATGGAGGAGAACAAGGCGCGCTCGAGCCTGTGGCTTCTTTCCGCGTTCGGCGGGGAGCCGCGCCGGCTCACCTCGTGCGGCGAGAAGGACGGCGAGCCGCGCTGGTCGCCCGACGGTCGCTCGATCGCGTTCGTCGCGAAGCGCGCGGGCGCGGGGACCGAGAAGGGCGACGAGGAGCCGCAGGTGTATGTGATCGCGCCCGACGGCGGCGAGGCGCGGCGCCTCACCGACATCGCGACCGGCGCGCTTGCGATCAAGTGGTTCCCCGATTCCCGGCGCCTCGCCTTCGTGTCGTGGATATGGCCGGAGGACACGAGCCTTGCGGCGCTCGCCAGGCGCTACAAGGCGTGGAAGGACGACAAGGTCAAGGCGCACGTGGTCGAGCACTCGGCCTACCGCTGGTGGGACCACTGGCTGTCGGACGGGCGCGTCCCGCATCTGTTCACGGTGGATGTCGCGACCGGCCGCGTGCGCGACCTTTTCGCGGGAACGCGCTACGAGCTGCCGCGCGCCGATCCCGCGGCGCATCACTACGACATCGCGCCGGACGGGCGCGAGGTGGCGTTCACGTTCGATCCCGCGCAGGACAAGCGCTTCGACGACGAGCATCACATCGTCACGCTGGACCTCAAGGGCGGCCGCTTCAGGAACCTCACCGCGCGCTCGCCGCTCAACCATGAAAGTCCGGCCTACTCGCGCGACGGCAAGCGCATCGCGTTCCTCGCGCAGGACCTGCGGCGCCTCATCTCCACGCCGCACAAGCTCGCGATGCTCGATCGCGCGAGCGGGCGCTTCGAGGTGGTGCGCACGCGCTGGGATCGCGGCATCCATGCGCCGCTCGCGTGGAGCTCGGATTCCTCGGCGCTGTTCTTCCATGCGGAGGACCATGCGCGCCAGCATCTCTACCGCTGGCCCATCGGCGCGCGCGAGCCGGACGTCGCCGCGCGCGGCGGTGTCGTGAGCGAATTCGACGTGGCCGGGGAAGCGATCGCCTTCGTGCGCAACGCGATGAGCGAGCCGCCCGCGGTGTTCCGTGCCGCGCCGGGCGAGGCCGAGCGGCGCATCGATCGCTTCAACGAAGGCGCACTCGACGGGGTGAAGCTCGGCGACGTGCGCGAGTTCGAGTTCGAGGGCTACGACGGCGACAAGGTGCAGATGTGGGTGGTGTACCCGCCGGACTTCGACCCGAAGAAGAAGTGGCCGCTGCTGCACAACATCCACGGCGGGCCGCATGCGATCGCCGCCGACACGTTCCATTTCCGCTGGAACAACCACGTGTTCGCCGCGCAGGGCTACGTCGTCGCGTGCGTGAACTACCACGGCTCGAGCTCCTTCGGGCATCGCTTCGCCGAGTGCATCGACGGCGAATGGGGCAAGCGGGAGCTCACCGACGTCGAGGCCGCGACCGATTTCCTGCTGCGCCAGGGCTACATCGACCGCGAGCGCCTGGTCGCCGCGGGCGGCAGCTACGGCGGCTACATGGTCGCGTGGATGAACGGGCACGTCGACCGCTACAAGGCCTTCGTGTGCCATGCGGGATGCTTCGACTGGGTGGCGATGTTCGCCGACGACGTGTACTACGCGCACGCGCGCGAGCTCGGCGCGTTCTACTGGGAGAATCCGTCGAAGATCGCGGCCGAGAATCCGCGCGACCGCGCGCGGCGCATGAAGACGCCGACCCTGGTGATCCACGGCCAGCTCGACTACCGCGTTCCCGACCAGCAGGGCATCGCGTACTACAACACGTTGAAGGCGATGGGCGTGCCGGCGCGCATGGTGTTCTTCCCCGACGAGAACCACTGGATTCTCAAGCCGCAGAACTCGCGGCTGTGGTACCGGGAGTTCTTCGGCTGGCTGCGCCGCTACGTGGCGCCCGGCGGGAAAGCGCGCGGCCGCTAGGCTAGAGCAGCCACCAGGCGACCGCGAGGATCACGCACACCACGGCGGTTACCGCCGTGCGCATGTCGACGAACCACGCGGGGATGAGGCCGTGGCGTGCGAGCCAGAGGTCGGAGCCCCAGACGGCGACGAAGAGCGCGAGCGCCGCGCCCACCTGCCAGCGCGGCGACGGCAGCCACAGCACGCCCCACGCCGCGAGCGACGGGACGATGGATAGCGAGAGCGCCGTCGCACGCGTCGATTCGCTGCCCGCTTCCTCGCGCAGGGCGAGCCCGTTCTCGATGCCGCCCAGGTGCGCGAGGATGATCGCGCTGAATGTGACGAGCGCGGTGATCGCCGGGATGCGGATATGGCTCTGATCGGAGAAGAGGCCGACCGTGATCGCGGCGAAGATCACCGAGCCGGCGATCGCGCTGAGCCATGCGATGCGCCGCACCATGTCAATCGACCTTCGCGCCCGAGGCGCGGATCACCTTGGCGTACTTTTCCGCTTCGGAGCGGATGTAGGCCGCGAACTCCTGCGGCGTGTTGCCGACCGGCTCGGCGCCGAGCTTCTTCATCGTCGCCTGCACATCGGGCGCGTCGAGGGCCTTCACGAACTCGTCGTGCAGCTTCTGCACCACGGGCTGCGGCGTGCCGCCGGGCGCGAAGACGCCGAACCAGGTGCTGATGTCGAAGCCCGGCAGCCCGCTCTCGGCGATGGTGGGAAGCTCGGGCGCCATCGAGGAGCGCTTGGCGGTGGTCACGGCGAGCGCCTTCACCTTGCCGGCGCGGATCTGCCCGAGCGAGGAGGCGAGATTGTCGAACATGAGCTGGACCTGCCCGGCGATCAGGTCCTGCATCGCGGGAGCCGCGCCCTTGTAGGGCACGTGCACCATCCGCACGCCCGCCATCGACTTGAAGAGCTCGCCCGCGAGATGGCCCGCGCTGCCGGTGCTGCCCGAGCCGAAATTGAGCTCGCCGGGATGCGCCTTCGCATACGCGATGAACTCCTTCACGGTCGAGACCGGCAACGAAGGATTCACGACGAGCACGTTGGGCGTCGAAGCGACCTCGGTCACCGGCGCGAAATCCTTCGCCGCATCGTACGGAATGTGCGAGTAGAGCGTCGGGTTGATCGCGTGCGTGGCGACCGCCCCCATCAGGATCGTGTAGCCGTCCGGCGCGGACTTCGCGACGTAATCCGCGCCGATGTTGCCGCCGGCGCCCGGCTTGTTCTCCACGATCACCGGCTGCCTCACGCTGTCGGACACCTTCCTGCCGAGCAGGCGCGCCACCGTGTCGAGCGGGCCGCCGGGCGGATACGGCACGACGAAGCGGATCGGCTTCGACGGATAGGATTGCGCCTGCGCCAGGGGCGCGACGACAAGGACGAGCGCGGCGGCGAGGCCGAGGAGGGCGCTTTTCATGCCCGCCATTATCGCATCGGCACGATCTCCACGAGGACGTAGACCGCGATCGCGCTCGCGGCAAGCAGAAGCAAGGCGAGCCACGCGGGCCTGCGCGCCGGCTCGCTCGTCCCGGGCGGCGCCGGCGCGCGTCCGTGGAGCATCGGTCCCGCCAGGCGCAGGTTCCACGCCGCGCGATACACCGCGATCGCGATCACGTGCAACGCCGCGAGGGCGACGACCACCCATTCGCCGATCGAGTGGAGCGAGCTCATGCGGGTCACCGTGTCGTTCGACACCTTCACCGCGAGCGGGCCCTGGGTGGCGATCTGGTCGTCGGCGAAGAGGCCGGTTCCCGTCTGGAACGCGAGCGCCGCGAGCATCGCCACGATCATCCAGCCGCCGAGCGGGTTGTGCCCCGCGATGAAAGGATGGCGGCCCGCGAGCGTCTGGCGCGCGTATGCGAGCGCCGCGCGCGGACCGCGCAGGAACCGTGTGAAGCGCGCGGTCTCGCTTCCGACGAACCCCCACGCGATCCGGAATCCCAGCAGCGCGAGGACCGCGTAGCCGCTCCTGAGGTGCCACGCCATCCAGTCGCCGCCGATCTTTCCGGTCGTGAACGAGAACACGACGAGCGCCGCGAGGACCCAGTGGAAGAGCCGGGTCGGGAGGTCCCAGACCCGGATGCGCGACTCCGAGGCCGTCACTTCGCCTTGTAGTCGTCGTGGCAGGACTTGCACGCCTTGCCGGTCGCGCCCACCTGCTTCTTGAGCGTGGCCAAGTCGCCCGCGGCCTGCGGAAGCATCGCGACCTGGTGCTGCATCGCCTCGAGCTTCTTCTTGAAGTCGTCCATGTTCTTCCAGATCTCGGGCTTCGCCTTGGTGTGGCCTCCCTCGTCGGTACCCTCGCCGAAGAAGCGGCCGGGCAAGGCCGCGAGCGGCGGCAGGATGGCGGCGGCGCGCTCGGCCTCCGCCTTGTCGTAGGGCCGCTTCTCCTGCGCCATCGCGGCGAGGGTGCCGAAGTTGTAGCCGATGAGCGCCATGGTCGACTGGCGCAGGTGGATCTGGTCCTCCGGCTTCATCTGCTGGGCGAGGGCGGGAAGGGCGGTTGCGGTGGCCGCCAGGGCGAGCGCGGCGATCGCGGCTGCTTTTTTCATCTTGCTGTGACTCCTCGGGTTGACGGGTTGTGGCGCGAGAACTGCGCATCTTGAGCGAGAATCGAACTTATACCAATCCGGCCGGAGGCTTCATGGGCGGCGTACGCATCGAAAAGGACACCTTCGGGCCCGTCGAAGTGCCGGCCGACCGACTGTGGGGCGCCCAGACGCAGCGCTCCCTCGAGAACTTCCGGATCTCCGGCGAGCGCATGCCCGCGGAGCTCCTGCAGGCGCTCGCGTGGGTGAAGCGCGCTTGCGCCGCAGTGAACCAGGCTCTCGGTGCGCTAACAGCGGAAAAGGCCCGCGCCATCCAATCGGCCGCCGACGAGGTGCTTGCCGGGCGCTGGCCCGACGAGTTTCCGCTGGTGGTCTGGCAGACCGGATCGGGCACCCAGACCAACATGAACATGAACGAGGTGCTCGCCAACCGCGCGAGCGAGATCCTGGGCGGCGCGCGCGGCGAATCGCGCCGGGTGCATCCCAACGACGACGTGAACCGCGGGCAATCGTCGAACGACGTCTTCCCGACCGCGATGCACGTGGCTTCCGCGGTCGCCATCCGCGCGCACCTGCTGCCTTCCCTCGCGAAATTGCGCGACACGCTGGACGCTAAGTCGCAGGCGTTCCGGGACGTCGTGAAGATCGGGCGCACCCACTTGCAGGATGCGACGCCGCTCACGCTGGGCCAGGAATTCTCGGGCTACGTCTCGCAGCTCGACCATGCGCGGCGCCACATCGAGGACGCGCTGCCGCACCTTTGCGAGCTCGCGCTCGGCGGGACCGCGGTCGGCACGGGCTTGAACGCGCATCCGGAGCTGGGCGGGCGCGTCGCGGCGGAGCTCGCGCGGCTCACGGGCGCGCCTTTCGTCACGGCGCCGAACAAATTCGAGGCCCTCGCGAGTCACGATGCGATGGTGAACGCGCATGGCGCGTTGAAGGGCCTCGCCGCCTCGCTCATGAAGATCGCGAACGACGTGCGCCTCCTCGCGAGCGGTCCGCGCTGCGGCATCGGCGAGATCACGATTCCCGAGAACGAGCCGGGAAGCTCGATCATGCCGGGCAAGGTGAATCCGACCCAGTGCGAGGCGCTCACCATGGCGGCCTGCCAGGTCATGGGCAACGACGTCGCGATCAACTTCGGCGGCGCCCAGGGCCACCTCGAGCTCAATGTCTTCAAGCCCGTCATCGCCAACGCGTTCCTGCAAAGCGTGCGGCTGCTCGCCGACGGCATGGCGAGCTTCGAGGAGCATTGCGCGCGCGGCATCGAGCCCGACCGCGAGCGCATCGCCTCGCTCGTGCACGGCTCGCTCATGCTGGTCACGGCGCTCGCCCCGCACATCGGCTACGACCGCGCGGCGGAGATCGCGAAGAAGGCGCACCGCGAGCGCACGGGCCTGCGCGAGGCCGCCATGGCGCTCGGATACGTGAGCGCCGATCAGTACGACGAGTGGGTACGGCCCGAGCGCATGGTGGGACGCTCCATCCCGTAGCGCGGCGGATTGGGCGTCTGGTCGGGCGGAGGATCGTTCATCGGCGCAGGAGGGCGCGGCTCGTCGATCGGCGGCGTCTGGTCCGGCGGCTTGGGCGGCGGTTGCTGCGGTGGACGCGGACGCGGCGGCGGCTCCTGGGGGGAATCGGGCGGCTCCGGCGTGGGGATGTGCGCGTTCTCGTTCATGCCTCGATTTCCAGCTTGCGTTTCATGGCGGCGGTGAGCGTCTGCGGCGTGCGCCGAAACGTCTTCCACGGATCGGATCGCAGTCCATGCAGGCGCTTCACGACGTTGCCCGCGTGGAAGCTCGCGGGCTTCATGCGACCTCCGACCTCGTCCCAATGCAGCGGCGTGGAGACCGGCGCCCCGGATCGCGCACGCACCGAGTATGCCGCGACGGTGGTGGATCCCGGCGCGTTTCGCAGGTAGTCGACGAAGATGCGGCGCACGCGGTCGCGTTTGGCGAGCTTGGCGGTGAAACGGCCCGGTTCGTCGAGCGCCAGCCGCTCGGCGAAGGCGCGCGAGAACGACTTCACCTCGTCCCAGTCGTGGCGCGCCGCGAGCGGCACCATGACGTGCAGTCCCTTGCCGCCGCTCGTCTTCACGAACGACTCGAGCCCGAGGTCGGCGAGGCGCTCGTGCAGCTGGTGGGCGGCGGCCATCACGTCGCGCCACGGCACCGCGGGATCCGGGTCGAGATCGAACACCATGCGGTCGGGCTCGGCGAGGTCGCGCAGCGTCGCGCCCCACACGTGCAGCTCGATCACGCCGCGCTGCACGAGTCCCACCACCGCCGCCGCACTGTTGGCGACCGCGTAGACGCCTTCGCCGGTCGACTCGGGAATCGTGACGCGCTCGATCTCGGCCGACCATGCCGGGCCGATGTGCTTCTGGTAGAAGCAGCCTTCCCCGGGGCCTTCGGGGCAGCGCACCAGCGACAGCGGACGCTGGCGCAGATCCGGCAGCATCCACTCGGACACCTCCTCGTAGTAGCGCGCGAGCGCTTCCTTGGTGAGGCCGAGCTCCTCGAACAGCACGCGCGCCGGATGCGTGAGGCGCACTCCGGCGATCGTGACCGCGTCGCGCTCGCGCACCGTCATCGGCTCAGTGCCGCGCCGATTTCGAGGCCGACGGCTTTCCCGAGCCTCATGCGGCGCGGCGCTGGTGGCTGCGCGACGTGGTGGACTTGCGGCGCGCCTTCGCGGCCGGGCGGCGCCGCGCTTGCCTGGGCGCTTCCTCGCGCTCTTCGCGTTCCTCGCGCGATTCGCCGCTCTTGCGGCGCGCGGCGAGGCTCTTCTCGAGCAGCGACGCGAAGTCGATCACCTCGGCCTCGCGCGGCCGGCGCGCCTTCGGCGCTTCCTTGAGGTGTCCCTGCGCCTTGTCCTCGATCATCTTCATGAGGTCTTCGCGATAAGTGTCGTGGTATTCCTTCGGGTCCCAGCGCATCGTCATGTCGTCGATGAGGCGCTCGGCCATCTTGATCTCGTTGGGTTGCACCTTCGCGTCGGCGAGGCTCTCCGGGACGTCGATGTCCTTCGCGGGGCGCAGCTCGTCCTGGTAGCGCAGCGTGTTGAGGATCAGGCGGTTCTCCCGCGGATAGAGCATCGCGAGGTGCTGGCGCGTGCGGATCACCACGTTCGCGATCGCGACCTTGCCGCTGCGCTCGAGCGTCTCGCGCAGCAGCGCGTATCCCTTCTCGCCGTGCTTGGCGGGCGCCGTGTAGTAGGGCGACTCGTAGTAGTAGGGCGGCACGTCGTGCGCCTCGACGAAGCCGATGATGTCGATCGTCTGCGTGGCTTCCACGTTGGCGCGCTTGAAGTCCTCCTTCTCGAGGGTCACGTAGCGGCCATCCTCGTACTCGTAGCCCTTCACGATCTGGTCGAACGGCACCTCGTCGCCGGTCGCCTTGTTGTAGCGCTTGTATCCGACCGGCTGCAGGTCGCGGCGGTCGAGCATGGTGAAATCGAGCTCGTTGCCCTGTTCGGCGGGATAGAGGGCGACGGGGATGTGCACGAGCCCGAAGCGGATGGCACCTTTCCATAGTTCTCGCGGCATGGGCTTTCCTTTCGTTGTCGTTGTCAGCCGCCGCCGGGCGGCGTGGCGTGGACGAGCTTCGGCATGCGCGCCACCGGCGGCCGCGTCTTCTCGTTGCGCGCGGAGGGCTGCGTTCGCATCGGCCGCGGGGCAAGCTTCACGGGACGGCGCGTGCGCGCCGATCGATAGAGCGCCCGGATCACGCGAACGTCGGCGAGGCCTTCCTCGCCCGAGGGCTGCGGCTCGCGGTCCTCGAGGATGCAATCGGAGAAATACAGCAGCTCGGGCGCGAACTGGTCGCGCTTGCCGTAGGCCACATCCGCCTTCGAGCTTGCATGCTTGTAGTGGTGCTCGAGGCCTTTCGCGAGCTCATATCCCGGCTCGACACGCAGCGATCCACGCGTTCCGACGATGCGGTACTCCGACGTCTTGTCGGCGCCGAAGCTCAGGCAGAAGGTGGCGAGCCGCTCCCCGGGGAAGCGCAGCATGCAGGTCGCCGATTCCTCCACCGATCCGCCGCGGCTCCTGCCCGCCGTCATGGCGAAGACCTCCTCGGGCTCGGCGCGGAACAGGTGGCGCGCGGCATTGATGCAGTAGACGCCGATGTCGTAGAGCGTGCCGCCGCCCTGGTCCGCCTCGATGCGGATGTTGGGCGGCTGCACGTGGTTCGTGAACGACGAGACGAAGACCTTCGGCTCACCGATCTCGCCCTCGCGCACCGCTTCGATCGCCGAGAGCGTCGCGCGCTCGAAATGCAGGCGATACGCGGTCATCAGCTTCACGCCCCGGCGCCGGCACGCCTCGATCATGGAGCGGCACTGGCGCTCGTCGAGCGCGAGCGGCTTCTCGCACAGGACGTGCAGGCCGAGCCGCGCGCAGCGCACCGTCCACTCGCGGTGCTGGTCGTTGGGCAGGGCGATGTACGCGGCGTCGATTCGCTCATCGGCGACGCAGCGCTCGAAATCCTCGTAGGCATAGGCGGGAACGGCGTAACGCCGCGAAAGGGTGCGGCGCTTCACCGCGTCGCCGGAGACGAGGGCCGCGAGCCGGGAATTGCGCCGCGCATGCTCGAAGGCGGGCAACACGGCGGCCTGCGCGATGTAGCCTTGGCCGATCACCGCGTAACGCACCGGTCCCCGGGTCCTGGTCGGCCTCATCGTGGTCGTTCCATTCGCATGGTTTTGCGCGCGCGACGAACGGGCGGCGATCCGTCGATGCCGCCCGCGCACCGCAGCCGGCGTCACATGAGGCGCGTGGAGTCCGACCAGTACGGGCTCACGCCGTAGAAGTCGTGCACCTGCATCGCCCACGAGTTGTCCGCCATCGAGGGCCAATGGTCCTTGTCGAAGCCCGGCGCCTTCTCGAAACGCTGGCGGTCGGCGTCGAGCACGAAGCAGTGGCGGTTGGCGTCGAGGGTGAGGGCGGTCCACGGGATCGCGAAGAGCTTGTCGCCCATGCCGAGGAAGCCGCCGCAGGCCATCACGGCGTACGCGACGCGTCCGCGCTGCACGTCGATCATGATGTCCTCGATCGTGCCGAGATCCTCGTTGCTGGCGTTGACGACCTTGTCGCCCTGGAGCGTGTCGGCGGCCATCACTTCCGGGCCGGGACCGCTGGTATTTCCCTCGCCGCCGACGATGCGCGCGCCTTCGGAAGCGCTGGTCCGGGTCGATTTCATTCGCTTCTCCTTCACGGTTCGATGGATTCACGCCGCCGCTGGCGCTCGCCGGTGCGCGTCGACGGGTCGTGCGCCTGGTCCTGCGTGTTCGCGTTGGAGGTCTCGCGCGGATCGGGGTTCGGCATGCTGGTCTCTCCGGAGGGGGCGCGCAAATCGCGCCGGATTCCTCCCGCTCCGCGACATCCATGCCGCCTACATGCGCATGCCGCGCGCGACGCTCGCGATCACCGTGACCAGCTCGGCGGGAGTGACCGGCTTGGTGAGGTGCATCTGGAAGCCCTCGGAAAGCGCGCGGATGCGGTCCTCGCGCTGCGTGAAGGCGGACAGTGCGATGGCGGGCCGCCGCCCGCGTGCGGCGTCGGCCGATTCCCAGCGGCGGATGCGCTTGAGCGTCGCATAGCCGTCCTCGTCGGGCATCGCGATGTCGCATACCAGGACCTGTGGCGAGTCGCGCTCGTCGTCGAGCGCGAGATGCGCGAGCGCTTCCTGGCCCGAGGCGGCCACCTTCACGGCGGCTCCGGCCTGCGAAAGCAGCGCAGCGAGCGATTCGCGCGCCTCGCGCTGGTCGTCGATGAGCAGCACGCGGATGCCGGAGAGCGAGGACAGCGCCTTGGGCGGCGCAGCCTGGCCGACCGCGACGCGCGTGCCCGAATCGCGGCTCAACGGCAGGTACACGCGGAAGGTCGCGCCGCGGTCGATGCCGTCGCTCTCGCAGGTCACGTAGCCGCCGTGCAGCTCCGTGAGCCGCTGCACGAGGGCGAGCCCCAGCCCCAGCCCCTCGTGGCCGCGGCTCGCCGACCCCTGGTCGGCCTGCCGGAACGGATCGAAGAGGTACGGCAGGAACTCGGGCGGGATGCCGGCGCCGTTGTCGCGCACCTCGATGCGCGCCATCGCTGCCTCCGGCCGGGCGGACACCCACACCGTGCCGCCCGGCTGCGTGAACTTCACCGCGTTGGTGACGAGGTTCACGAAGATCTGCCGGATGCGGTCGGGATCGCCGTGGATCTCCCGGTCGCCCATCGCATAGTCGGTGACGATGCGCAGCTCCTTCTCCAGCGCCGTCGCGCGCAGGCCTTCCACGGCGTCGGCGAGCACCGGAAGGAGCGGCATCGGCTGCTTGAGGAGCCCGAGGTTGCCGCTCATGGCGCGCGTCACGTCGAGGAGGTCGTCGATGAGCCGCACCTGGTGGTCGACCCCGATCATGATGCCGGCCAGCGCCCGGCGCACGGAGGGCTCGGCCTCGCGCAGCAGGTTCTGCAGCACGTGGGTCCAGCTCTTGATGCCGTTGAGCGGCGAGCGCAGCTCGTGGGAGACGATCGCGAGGAACTGGTCGCGAGCGAGAGTCGCGGACTCGGCGCTCGCGCGCGCGCTCCTCTCGCGCTCGAGGAGCTCGGCACGGCGCTCGTCCTCCCTCGCGCGGGCGGTCTCGTCGTAGACGATCACGAGCACCGCGTCATCGCGTCCCGCGCCGCCCGCCTCCGGGATCACGCGTCCGGCGAAATGGCGCCGCGGCTCGCGTCCCTCCTCGAAGTGGAAGCGCTGCTCCTCGCGCGTGTCGAAGGCGCGGCGCGCCGCCTCGCGCAGCGGAGCGACGACGTCCGGTGGAAGCCCCGCCTCGCCGCAGCGCCGCCCGATGAGCTCGCCCGGCGTGCGGCCGAACGCGCGCTCGGCCGCGCGGTTCACGTACAGGTAGCGTAGATCCCGGTCGAGCCGCGCGATGACGTCCGGAATGTTCTCGGCGAGGGTCTCGAAATCCTCCTCGCGCCGGCGCGCCTCCTGCTCGGCAAGCATGCGGTCGGTGATGTCGAGGCAGGAGCCGACGAAGCCGCTGAGGCTTCCCCCGGTCACGAGCGGCACTCCCTTGTCGAGGAGCCACCGGTATTCGCCGTCCTTGCGGCGCAGGCGGTACTCGACCTCGAACGGCCGCATCGCCGAGAACGCATCGGCGTACGCCGCGACGCAGCGCGGCGCGTCCTCGGGATGCAGGCTCTCGCGCCAACCGTGGCCGAGCTCCGCCTCGAGCGTGCGGCCGGTGAAGTCGAGCCACGGCCGATTGAAGTACACGCTGCGCCCGTCGGGACCGGCCACCCAGATCATGACCGGCGCACAATCGGCCATGAGCCGAAAGTGCTCGGCGGCGCTCGCCCCCGCGCGCGCCGACCGTGCGGACACGGCGGCCTGCGCGGGACTCACGGTCATGAAGCGCGGGAGGCGTTGCCTATGCCGGTGCGGTTCTGCTCCTCGCGGATGCCGTACTCGCGCAACCGGTTGTACAGGGTCTTGGTGCAGATGCCCAGCATTTCCGCGGTGCGCTTACGCTCGCCGTTGCAGTGCTGCAGCGTCGAGAGGATGAGCTCCCGCGCCGCGACCGAGAGCGGCGTTCCGAGCGGCACCGTGATCGCGGGCGCCGCGGAGGAGGGCGCCGACATCGCGCGCACCGGCGCGGCTTCCGCTTCGAGAGTGGGTCCTTCGAGTCCTTGGTCTCCGGCCATGATGAACACCCTATGAATGTAGTTTTTCAATTCCCGGACGTTGCCGGGCCAGGGA
>Ga0157370_10001272_pt1 | contig 31540 bp, 22 predicted proteins | sample C35metaG_FD_113463 | JGI IMG/M metagenome (GOLD analysis project Ga0157370, IMG submission 113463) | Corn rhizosphere microbial communities from Kellogg Biological Station, Michigan, USA - C3-5 metaG | ecosystem: Host-associated > Plants > Roots > Rhizosphere > Soil | place: USA: Michigan...
ATGGTCAAAAACGGGTCTTAATGTGTTATAAAAACCAAAACAAATCCTTGAAAATCAACGATTTACGCGACAATGTTCTGGTTTGAATCTAAGGAAGTGGTCCCGACGAAACCAGAACAAGTTCTATTTAAATAACATTCTGACTATCAAATACTTGAGAAACATAAATCCGACTCACTAACTGTCAGAATGACTGCTTTTGGGCTCAAATGTTAACACTCAAATTTACGAAATGAATTCGTTTAACACAAGAAAAATCATCTAAATACAACCAGCTACAAAATATCAAGAAAATTAATAAATGATTTTCGCAAACATTTCAGCAACAACAGACATTCATCCTAATTCCATTACAATGATTAATTATTTACCCTAATTCTGTGACGAAATATGCACTAATTAACCCTAATTTTGTAACAACAAGTAGTTTTGTAATTAAGTTTGTCAAATGGTATCAGGCATCTCAAATCGAGAATTACCTAACCTGGTTCAAAACACAAATCTAGATTAGCATACCAGGTTTTGTGGATTATTTAGAGGAACTGGCCAGGCAATGGGACAGAGATGATTGATACACGGGAGAAATAAAATAGTAATTTACCTTTGTATCTCAAATGACAAAAGCAACCCATCGTAAAATACAGTTATTCCTTTTTGCCCTATGCGTGTTGGTATGTGGATTTTATTACCATTACTATAAAAGGAACAGGGAACTCGATGCTTACAGGATACAATTCTGGGCGGAATTGCAAAGCCACTCGACCACTAAGCAAGAATATTGGAGGCTATGGGATCCGAAAATAAAAGAATGGAAAGAATCGTTGAGCAAATGTGAATTACTGGAAACACTTCAGGTTCTTGTGTTTTTACTCAGCGCTGCGAAGCTTATTGTGTATTGGCAGTATAAGAAAAGAGTTTTAAGGGTAAAAGCAGGATAGTTAAAGCTTTAGCGTTTGTGGGCTATAAATGGAGTGCCGGTTGCTGAAATGCTTCGATAATCATCCTTTTTACCTCGTGCCTGCTGTTGAATATCAGTTTATCTGATCGGCAGAAACCACAGCTCCAAACCAGGTATTTAAAGGGCTTTCTCAATTGGTATTTGGTCTTGGTTAATGGCGTGTTTAATTGTTTACACCGCTCACAATAACATTTGTCACGCTCCCCGCGTGGGATCATTAAGCGTTCCATTTCAACGAAGATCTTAAATTCTTCTAAGATAAATTCTTTTGAATTTTCAGCTGTCAGTCCAGAGGTTATCCAAATTGAATTATCATATGTTATGTAATCCAGGTCTTCATTAATGTTAAAAAAAGGTAGGTAGCGGTGTTCATAATCAGAAGCATAAACGATTTTAAGCATCTGGCTGAAAGCATAATCAACACCGATTTCTTTTTTGATGGCCTTATCTGCAATCATCAATGCATAACAATAGATCAGTTCGCCTTCGGTTCTCGCTACCTCAATATCGAGGTCCTGCACTGATTTCCAGAAATATTTTTCCCGTTCCTCAGTGGCCTCATCATCCAGGCCTGCCAGAATAAAAAGATTTTCACTTTCGCAGCCCAGCTTTAAAGCGTTTACTGCCCATTCAACAAATTTTTTGCTGTCTAGCTGGGTGAGTAACTTTTCTCCTAAAACTTCAAGTGTTAATTCGGCTACTGTCATTTATCTAAGATATAGATTTTGGTGGAAAAAAGCCTTGGGAATGAGGCACCCTAAGCACATTTTGGACAGGTAGATAATCAGGTAGATTTTAAGTTATTGCATTATTTTACGGTGCTTATTGTCATTTCACCACCTTAACCAACAGTTTCACCACGGTGATAGCGGGTTTTTAGTTTCTGTTGGTTAATTTGTTTGCATGGGTTAATCAGGATCATGTTTGTTGATTAGTCCTGCTTAATTAAATGTTATGAACTGGCTGGGAAAATTTATACTGACTACTTTTGTAAGCTTCTGTCTGGTGCTGGGGGCTTTTGGGGCGAAGTATCCGCTTTCAATAATACTGGTGTTGATGGCTAAGGGTTGTTGGGTATGGTTTGTGGTTGCTTTTTTTTGGAATACGGATAAAAGGAGGAAAAGGAGAAGAGAGTTTGAGGATTTTATGCGGTGGAGGGATAGTAGGAGGTAAGCAGGGTGTACAAGGTAGATTCTGTTTGGATTGTTTTTTGGCTGTCCCCTGCGGGCCGGGCCATTTGCTGTATCTTTTGTTCCAAAAGGATGCCGCGTCTGTCCCTGACAGGAAATACAAAAATTATAAAGGTTGCCCAAATTGCTAAATTGGCAAATATTAGCTAGCTTGAGACATCTAAATTATAGTTTATTTTAATGGAGTATCTAAAACTTAAAATAGGAGAAATCGGCGAGACGGTTAATGCCGAATATGTTGAACGGCTCAGGTTTTTTAGTAACCGGAATTTTTCAGACTTTGATGTGTTACTGATAAAAACATCGGCATTGGCTGGTGAACTTGCCGATATTTCGAAGATGTCACATAGGACAGAATATCTTGAATTGGACAAATTGTTGGAAACAGCAAAAGGTGATTTCGCAGAATTCTTGAATCATGGAGGATTAGCTTTTGTTTTTTTAGACCGGGATCCGAGACAAAAATGGGGAAACAAAATCACAGATTTTCAGCTCAGTTATGAAAATGAACTTTCTTTGGTAGGGTTGGACTTAGAGAAATTCTCTCTGCATTACAAATCAGGAAATGAATTTGGACCAATGTATGAATTAGAAGAATTCGGCAAATATTTTGGTTTTAAATATAGGTTTCTTTGGGACGAGGTGGATGGAACAGGTATAATTAAAACTAAGCGGGGAGCGAAGGGATTTGCTGCATTTAGAAAAAAAGTCGGCGCAGGTTATGTATATGGTCTTCCGGAAGCTGGGTATAGGCCTCTTTTTGACAGTAGTGAACGAGCAACTTTTAATAAGGTATTGAAAGACCTTATCGAGGCCACCAGGAAGATAGATAGCAATTCATTAACGGTTCCTGACTGGGCCAATGAGTTTTTTATTGGCGACGAAGGTAAATATGCAGATTTAAAAAAGGAGCTGGAACTTGAGAAGGCTGAGCTTGACAACAGGATAGGACAAAACAAGAAAGATCTTAAAAAGTTTATCGAAATCAAAAGCCTGATTTTTGCGGGCGATACGGCGCTAGAGCACCGTGTTGAAGAAGTATTCCGGGAATTTGGATTCAACGTTACGGTGCCAGAAGGAAACAAGGATGACCTGAATATTTTGGAGGAAGACTTTAAAGCTGTTGTGGAGATTAAAGGCTCGACCAAATCAGCATCTACAGCCCATGTAATGCAGCTAGAAAAGTGGGCAACGAATTATGGGATCGCTAATGGTGCCATGCCGAAAGCTATATTGCTGGTTAATGCCTTTAAGGACGTACCAATAAAAGATAGAAAGGGTAAGGTGTTTCCAACAGATTTGTTGGAGTTTAGTATTCCTAGAAAACATTGTTTGGTGCAAACAATTGATCTACTTAATCTTTACGTTGATTTTAAGGCTGAGCTTATCTCCAAGGAGGAGATAAAACAGCTATTGAGTGGAACTGTAGGGGTATTAAGATATAAGGTTAGATTAAAGCCCTCTAATGAAAAATAGATCGAAGACGACGACTTGCATTGTGGATATAAAAGCCAGAAATTTTATTCTATTGAAATTGTTTTTTTTGAATAACTTGTGCTACATAAATCAATAGTCCAATACGCTCTCAATGCATAATAAATCTTTTTTCGAATACCTTGGCATATCTGATGTCGAGCGAATCCATTCCCAGTTTTTTGCCTGGCTGTTTTCGGCTGACTGTCTGGCTGTTAGTTCCGATAGTAAACATAAGTTGCTCATGGCATTGTTCAGCACAGGTGTTGAAAGTAAAATATTAAGAGTACATACGGAAGTAAGTGGTATCGATATTCTGATCGAAACCAGTAACGAAATCATTGTCATTGAAAATAAACTTAAATCCTCACAGCATTCAAACCAGCTTATCAGGTACAAAGAATACTGTGATCACAAGTTTCTGAAAGTTCCAAAGCAATTTTATTTTTTGACCCTGGCGGGGGAAAAATCCAATGATGTGAACTGGAGGAGGATGTCATACGGCCAGATGTATGATCAGTTACAGAAACTTCAGCTAAACGAAAGTGAAAACCACACTGTTATTGTGAAAGAATACCTCGTCTTTCTTCAACGGCTGACTTCCTGCGTGAACGATTTTCTCAATAGACCACATGAGTATGATATGGTCTTTATGGACGGAAAAAAGAAAAAAATTGATAAAGTAGATTTTGTATACGCCACCCCAAATGAAAGGTTCATAGCTTCGAACCAGCTAGAGACCATTCTTCAAAAGTGTTTTCTGCATGGGCTCTCAGAGAAGGTAGATATTGATAGCGCTTTTGTTTCAGACACAAGGGGTGACGCGCTGATCGATTTTCCGATCAAGATGGGGATTATTTATAAAAAAAGAGAATATTCTACCATTTTACAGTTGCAACAGAATAATATCAAATTTGCTTTTACTGTGTTTGGTGAGGGCTACGGGAATTCGAAAAAGGAGTGGGTAGAGAGTGCCATCCCTTTTATGGAGGTGTTAAAATCTACTAATGGATTTGGTTATACAAAGCTGAACAAGCCTAAAACGAAGGCCTATGTTTCTGTATCTAAAAAACTTAGTGTAAACTACTGGAAGATGGATTCAGCCGCTTTGACTGACTTTATCAACGGTGAGATTGCTAATGCTGAGGTGATGACGAGACGACTTGTGGCGCAGTTGGATATTATCTAGCTGGGAGATAATCTGTAATTATCAGCTAGGTTAATCCAAAATAATAGATTAAAAGGCTATTAAAGTAAAATGCTGAAGACTAGGTCTAAAGCATATTACTTAAAATACATATTGTAAATATTCATGCGTAAAATTAAATCTTAACATTCAACTTAATTAGATTATATGGAAAACGCTTTCTTCCCAATAACGTGGAGGGGTAAAACAATAGCACATACTGAAGAAGAAGGAAAATTGCCGATCGGTCAGTTTAGTTTGCTCAGAATTGAAAGAAAGCTTGAGTTTGTAATAAAAGAATTTATTAGAAAGATCTTTAATTACGATAAAATTCAGGTGACACTTAAGAAAAGAGATAGATACGAAGATAATGCGAATATAATAAGTTATTCCTCTGGACAGCTGTCTGAAGAGGACGAGCACACGAAATTTTATTTTGCGGCCAGATTAATCGATGATCGCTTCTACGAATTTACTATATCAAATATCCCAGTCACTACAGATAGTAGACATATAAAAATATTCTTCAATTCCTTAGAAAAATATTTATCAAACTTCGCTAACATCATTAAGAAAAATATGCCTAGTGATGGTGGTCGCATAATCGCCTCTGCTGATTTTATGCAGGTTTGCGAGATATGGATGTACAATATTGAAAGAACCGTGATTCTCGAGTATATTTATGAACTATTTAACCATTATAACGAGAATTACACAAATGAGAATTCATTAACACCAAAATACCTTAGATACGATATAGACTATCTTAATCTAATAATTGATTTCGCATTTGAATTAAGTACTAAAAAGGTTGAGAACAAGGAGGTCTACTGTGGATTTATCTTTCATACAAGTATTGAAGAGGTTCAGGCTAATTCAATTCTTAGTATAAAGTTTGACAAAGAGTTTGATTTTGGAGATTTTAGTCAGTTGAAAAATTATATCGAAATTAGTAATGGGCAGAATATTTTCTTTAATGTTACCGAAGGTAAAATATCTCACCTTTTAATTACTAAAGAGAAGTTAAACGAAGTAACGATTAACCCGATTGGCAACGGGAAAACTTTTCAAAAACGGCCACTTATTCTCTCCATTCAAGGGAACGGCAAGATTTATCTATTAGAAGGCAGATCAGAGCAGAATAAGGTTATTCTTCAGATTTTTGACTCCAGACCAATAATCAGGGATAATTCTTTCATCGAAAATTTTATCTTCAGTGAACTTGGGCAATGGAGCTTCATCGAGGATGAAAAGTTAAAAGTCTTTTCTAAGTGGATAATGAGCCTGAGTCAAAAGAAACATGGAACCAGTCTTATTTTTAAAAACTTAATGCTTGAGGACGAAGAAGTGTTGGTCAAAACTGTGAAAATAACCATCGCTAAAAATAATTTTTTAGCCAGTAATGATTTGCGCGCGGATCTTTCCTTACTTGATACTATTATTAATCCTGACGGAGCAGTAGTATTTAATTCTGAACTAATTCCCACCCACATTAGTACCATTTTGCCTATCGCAACATCCACTTTAGGCGCTGGGGGAGGTGCAAGACATAATTCTATATTGAGTTTTACCGAAGAATTTGATTGCTTGGGAATTGTAATATCAGAGGACGGACCAATTACAATATTTAAAAAAGGACTGAAAATTATTAAGTTTTAACCATATCTTTTTAACAAAAGTTTATGATTCCACTATGATAAAGCCATAGAGGGCATTAACAATTTTCAAAGAAGCCTGTCGAGTATCATATAAAAGCAAGGCCATCCATTAAAAATCTCGATAACTATAACTTCTAATTGTGTAATTTCGCCGAAAAATCAGCTCTCATGATTAGAAATACCTTCACCTGGATGCGGTTCTATGTTGAACATGAAATTCGGAGACGACATCCACAGCTTTTAAAAGATCTTTCAAAACACCGTGGATCAGACTGGGTTTCCCGCTGCTTCAACCGCAAACACTGGTATAATGCGACCGCGTTGGCGGCTTTGCTCATTTTTTTGATTGGTGGAATAGTTTATTTTACCGGTATTTGCTTGGAATACGGAACCTTTATCGATCAACGCGCATCTAACTTAGCCACGATTTCAGGCATGTGTCTTTCAGTGATAGTGTTTCTAATGAGTAATCTCGCAGTTAAAGAGACTTATGCATATGACCTCCTGTTTGAGAAAACAAAATTATACCCCGCGATATTTTTTGTACTCAGCACCTTAGGTATATTTATCTTGCTCTCCACATTAAGAAACTCTCTGGGCTTTCAGTTATATCGCAGTCTGGTCATAGCTAGTGGATTTATGTTCCTGCTGATTTTAGGTATTATAGGCTTCCTGTTTCGCACGGTCATACATTATATAAATCCCATTCAGATTGACAAGTTCATGAGTGCAAAGCTTAAGAATAGAGCTGACAAGATTTTTTATGTTGGTTTGATACAGAAAATAAGCAAGGAACGCTTTATTTCGATAGTAAGACAGCAAGGTTTGAATGATTATGTCAAATCATACGCTTTTGAGGAAAGTATTTTCAAATTTCTTAAGCAGCAATCAGCTCAGGCGGAGAGCATCGCCCAAACCGAAAGAATGTTCATTTCAGATATTAATACCACTAAACTGACAGGACTTGCGGCCGAACTCAAAAGTCATGGGTATTACCATGAGCTATTCCTAGGGCAGGAAACCGATCAGTATGACAATTTTCTTATTCAGTGGGACTCTCCAAACAATGAGGCACAAAAGAACGAGCTAAAGAGCATCCTTATTTTAGAGAAAAGGAAAAACGATATTCCTCTAGTGTCAGAAGTACGGCAACATTTTGACGAACGAATCCCACAGCACAGTGAGGCTGGCAAATCTACAGATTTAGGTAGGCTTCTTGATGGAATGGGGCTAGTATATGACGATCAGATCAGATATCGGACAAATTCGCCATTCGACCTTACTGAAAACTTTTCCGGTATCCTTCATCAGGCGTTTTCTGCTTCAATTGATAAAAACACAATAGCGTGCTTCACTGCCCTCTGGAATTTTTATTTTATCAAAAGTTATGCAGCGCTGATACAGAAATACTATACAATGTTTCAGGATCTGCTATGGTTACACCGTTCAATTTATCTAATGGGTATCCAGAAAAACGATAACCCAGGCTATAAAACAATCCTTGGATACGCATTGACCATTTACGATTCGTATGACACTTACTTTGATGCGTTAGAGCAGTTTGAGCAGGATACACCTAATGACTTACAGATAAAGCAAGAGTTTGCGACTCTGATTTACCGCCAGTTTAGTGATATTCTATTCAATATGCTCCATTTCAGGGATGTAAAGGGGATTAAGAAGGCAATGGAAATGTTGGACAAAAAGGAAAAAAATCCTGTTGACATTGAACTCAGACTAGCGTTGAGTAGTATGAAGCGGAATGGTTTCGATGAAAACAAAATTGGGGAATATCGGGTGCTCAAGAGTAAGTATAGGGCATCCAAATTTTTCCGGTACCAACAGAGGCGGATGATATATGGTGTAAAGGCCTGGACTTACCACATGCTCCGTTTAAAACAGATTGATGCTGTAATGGCGGAAAGGTTGACCAGTAATATGTTGATCAGAAATGATGATTCGTTAGACCCATTGGAGGACCTTCTTTTCTTTAGAAGTGGAACCGCTTCCCTTGGATATCTTGGATGGCTCAACAAGAGCTTTGGTATCCAGACCGAGGATACCGATGACATACAATTTTATAATCCAGGTGATTGGTTAACATTTGGCTTTATGATTGAGCAGATCAGACATTTTACCCTGCCTTCGTATCTTGACGAGGTCGATCTTGAAGAGTTTCAGTCATTTGATCTTATCAAGGGAGACTTGGAAGCAGCAAAGGGCATTTTACTGAAAGATTTTGATACCTGGAGCAAAATTCTCAAAGTTGCTACTCCTGATGAATTGGCTCAGAAGGCCGATCATTTAATCAATTTTTTGACCAGCCTGGAACTCAAACGTGAGACGGCAGAAAGAAAAAGGATTGCCTTGGCAGACATTGATAACGATTTTGTAAAGGAGGAAATTTCCAAAGCAGCGTTGACATGGAAAAAAAGTGCGCGGATCTTTGAAATTTTCCGCTCGGCGGATATCTTAGTTCCCTCAGAGGCGGACTTACCTTTTATCGGACATAGTGCAGTTACCCAAGGAAACAAAAGCATGTTTATTCACGGACGAGGAAATCAAAATCTGGGCATATTGCCAAGCTTGGGAATGAAGTCTGCACGATTGCTGAACGAAGGTTTTTTTTCTCACGTTCTTCATCATATTCCCTTAAAGGGAGAATTTTCAAGTTTTCTCAACTTTATTCAATATGCACTTCCCAAAATGGATAAAGCCAAGCCAGATGCTATTTTTGCTAGTAGTTACGATGTGCAGATTGATAACGATCTGTGGGATGATGAAAAATTTCAGGTGGTCCAACATGTAGGCTATGATAATGAACTCCGGATTTTTGGGTATTATGAAAATATCCCAATATATCTGGTTCATGAATCTTTCCTCGGTAAACGTATAATCATTGCAAATATAAAAAAGGCAATTTCTCTAGAATATAAAAAGGATGTAGATCTTATTGATGATTACCTGAGAATTGAACTCCAGCCGATTTCAGATATTGAGGCTGGGGAGCTGGTCAAAAGACGTTACAGTTCTACCCTCAGTCCAGAGGTGTTGATGGAAAAGAAATATCTGGTTCAAAACGATCTCCATATTGACATAGGTATTTACGGTAGATATAAAATCGTTGATAAGGAAGCGTTGATGGTCGGTGGAATAAGGCCTAACAGGGCTGACAATATCGCTCTGCAAAATTGATTTTGATAGCGGCAAAGATTTGAGACAAACTCTAAATTATTTTATAGTTGAATTTGTGAGATAAAATCGTCTCAGCGTTGACACTCTGATTAATTAGGGCTTATATCGATTCGATAAGTAATTTCCTGGTTAACTTTGGACTCTGTTCGGCAAGTTTTCCCCAAATCTTAAGCAGGTTTTTTTATCATTTTTTTGAACTAGTGATCAAATTAGAATCAAGTTATTGTTAATCAGTTGTTTATTGGTTTTTGTTTTCTAGAATGCCATTACAAACTTTAAAATCGGGTACTTTAGATCGTGCAATTTAATTTATCGCCGCGGATCAAATTTACACTATGGTAATTATTATGTAATTTGAATTATTTATTCTCATAGAATTATTATATAATTACAATATATTTATTAACTCTCTTAATGAGATCTGGTTTCCAATAAACTAACATTTGGTTTTAAAAAATCAATAAAAGCAAACATGTTGGCCAGCGTTTTATCAATTGCCGTGTGAAATTTAATATTCAAAAAAGCTATTTGAAGGAATCCAAAGCATTGTGGCTTGCGTTTTTCATTTTTATCTTATTTGGTTTCCGGGAAAGATCGATTCGCGTAGATGTTTTTTTGCCGGAAATTTCTTTATCCGAATTTTCGTCGATTGGGAACCAGACAATATGACTAAAAGTTTATGACTGAAGAACTACGAAAAAAGCTGTTTGATGAGCTAATAGCTGACGAAGATATTATTAAACAAGTACGTCTACGTAAAATGGATGTATATCAGCAGAGCCTGCCGAACGGATCAGCGTTATTAAAGGAACAGATCAATCAAGGATGGGAATTGGGAGCGATTTTGAAGACTCTCACTAAAGTGACAAAAAAGAAACCTGCTGCGATAATCTTTGAAGATAAGGTATGGGCACTTTTTGCTCTCTTAGGATTTAAGTTGATGAACCGCTCACAGTATTTCGATGTTCCTTATGATAAAAGAGATACTAATAACACCCATCCTTTCCACGTGTTCGCAAAAGATGACCAAACGGTTCTGGTAATCGAATGTAAATCATCATTGAAAGACAGTCTTGGCGATTTTTCCAGTTCTCTGGATCGAATGAAAGCAAACAAGGCGGGGATTATGCAAACTATCGCGGCAATGTTTCCTGGACAAAAGCCAAAGTTCAAATATATTATTGCTACAAGCAGATTGGCAATGGATGATGAGCAAACGAAGCGGTTGGAGGAACTTGATGGGATTCATTTTACAGAAGAGATAATCGATTATTACTATCAGCTCAATGTTCAGCTTGGCATAGCGGCAAGATATCAGCTTTTAGGCGCTCTTTTTGCCGGACAGGAGATTCCTGATCTAGAAAATAGAATTCCGGCTATCGAAGGCAAAATGGGGGGGCATACTTATTATTCTTTCTCGATAGAGCCGGAGAAATTACTTAAAATAGGGTTTGTACTACATCGCAGTAAGGCTAATGAGAATATGATGCCAACTTATCAGCGTCTAATAAAAAAGGCTAGGCTTAAGGAAATCCATAGCTTCATTGATGACGAAAAAGGCTACTTTCCCAATTCAATAATTATCAATATTGTACCAGATAAAAATAAACAACTGGTGTTTGATCGAAGTGCCAATCAGGTGCCTGATTCAATCTCTAGGATCGGTATTCTACATCTACCTAAAAAATATCGATCAGCTTATATTATTGATGGGCAGCACAGGCTTTATGGCTACTCTGGCTCACAATATAAGTCGACAAATACAATTCCTGTTGTAGCTCTTGTGAATCTGGACCGTGCGGAGCAGGTTCGTTTATTTATGCAGATCAACGAAAACCAGAAAGCAGTACCAAAAGATTTGCGTAATACACTTAATGCTGATCTTCTTTGGGATTCCGAAAATCTTAATGACAGGATTAAAGCGCTCAAATCTAGAATCGCGACAAACCTTGGCGAACATAAAGCGTCGCCACTGGTAGGTAAGATTTCTATTGGTGAGGATAAAAGGTCCATTACCACCGAACATATCAATCTTGCGCTTGGAAGATCTGATTTTTTTGGCAAGGTGAAAAAAAAATCGTTTGATAAACCTGGGACTTTTTTTCAAGGAGAAATGAATAATGCATATAGAAAGTTGTCTGATTTTCTATTTCTTTCTTTTGGGTATCTCAAAGCAAACCTGGAAGAACTTTGGGAGCAGGAAGGAAATATTATTTTAATCAATAAAGGTTTTTATGCAATAACATTGTTATTAAATGATATAGTAAACCATTTATTTGCCAATAATCTTGCAGATAAATTGACACCCGCTTCTTCTATATTTGAGGATACGCAACCATATTTATCTACCGTATTAGAATTTTATCGTAAGATAACTGAGGAAAAAACACTGGAGCTTAAAACCGCATATGGTACATCCGGAGATGCAAAATACTGGCGTGCACTTCAATTGGCGGTACGTCATCAACATCCAGAGGTTTTTCTCAATGGACTGGATGATTATTTGCAAAAAGAAGAAAAGGAAAATAATGAAAAGGCCTTTAAACTAATTAGGGAAATTGAAAATAATTTTCTTAAAATTAGAATAAAGGAGCGTCTTGAGGTTGAATATGGTAGTAAATGGTTTAAAAAAGGTGTTCCAGAAAAAATTTTTCTAGAGGCGACGCAGCTTGCGGCAAAAAAGAATAGAGAAATAGACGATGACCAAGATGAAAAGGAACCTTGGGATCAACTACATTTAATCAACTATCGTGACATCATTATTTCCAACTGGCAGGGGATTTTTGATCAGATGTATATAAGACCAACCGATAAGAAAAAGCCCGGTAATAAGGAAGTGAAAACAAAGTGGTTGGTAGAATTGAATAGAATTAGGAACGAAAATTTTCATACTTATTATGTCACCTCGGAGGAGCTTTCCTTTGTGGAAGAGGTATATGATTGGTTAGTTTCAGTATAAATAGAAAAAACACATATGGTGACTGTTAAATTCTATCTTGTTTTTTGACCGCCAATCCTAAACTAAAGTTAATTGAAACATATTCTCTCCGTATCAATGGGTTATGTTAATGTATGTGGAATTGTTAAATAAAATGAATATTATTTGGATTTAAATAAAGTATCTTCGTGATTATTTTAGTATAACTGAGTTCGGAAATGAGTGTAGAAAATTTGATTCAAGAGCCACAAGTAGAAACAAAAATCCCGCACTTGCTTAAGTACATGGGCTCAAAAAGAGAGATTCTAGACTTCGTTACCGATGCCATTGATCAATTGGGCGTGAAGGCGGACTGGGTATGCGATTTATTCGCGGGAACCTCTGTTGTTGGAGCTTCTCTAAAGTCAAAATTTAATGTCCACAGTAACGACATCCAGGCATATTCAAGTGTGCTTTCAAAAACATATTTAACAGATCTGAAAAGTGCAATTCCTTTTGGTAAAATAGCTGAACTAAAAAAAGAAGTAACTGAAAGGGTAAAACAGTTCAAAGATGCACACCCCGCCTTCGTATTCGACTATCATAATGTTAACGGTTTTGAAGAGGTTGAGGCTTTGGAAAAAGCACAGCAAGCACTTATTGACGAAGATTTTTATTTAGGCTTTCATCTGTTCGCGAAATACTATTCAGGAACATATTGGACTTATGATCAATGTGTTTGGATAGATTCGATCAGGTGCGTAGCTGAGAGCTATAAAGATATGCCTGAATATTATGCAATGATGTCTTCGCTCATTTCTGCGATGTCTTATGTCTCGCAAAGTACAGGACATTATGCGCAATATCGCGATGTTACCGAAAGTAACCTGTTGGATATCCTTCAATATAGAAACCGAGATATTTGGTATTATTTTGAAAGAAAATTCAATGAACTTATTTTAAATTTAAATGGTACTGCAACCCGCGAATACAGAGTGACCACACTTGACTATTTGGACTGTCTCAGTACTGTCAAGCCTGGCGCCATAATTTACGCTGATCCTCCATATCAATCAGTTCATTATTCAAGGTTTTACCATGCTTTAGAAACCCTTGTTAAATATGATAATCCTGTTGTTGCGCATAAAGGGCGGTATCGTGAGGACAGGCACCAAAGTCCATTTTGTAAAAAAACAACAGTTATACAGGCGTTTGTCGCTTTATTCAACGGGACAAAAGTAAAAAATGCTCACTTAGCTTTAAGTTACAGTGACACTGGTATGATCAGCTTGGATCAAATAAAATCTTTAGCATCTGGCATATTCGGCACTGGGTATAGAATCACAATTCTTGAAAAAAAATATAAGCATAGTACGATGGGCAGAAGTGATGAAAAACAGCAAGATGTTGTTGAATACATTATTCTTTTCAAAAAAATAAATGGCTGACCAAATCGCTTTTGATAGTTTAAAAACATCCTGGACAAAATATGATATTGTCCGGGTTATGGAGGTAGTTCATAGTATTGAAACTATCCAGAACTTTAAAGATAGGCAGGCAAACATCGACGAACCTATTTTAAGGTCATTTTTAGGCATAGATTCTCTTGAACTACCAATTCCAAGCTATTGGGCGGAGTTACAAAATTATCCAGGCGAGAAATCGTTGTTTGCGCTGTTTGCGCTGTTGTTTACTCATGGTGAAATAGTTGAACAGTTTGCGACTAAGTATTCAAGCGGGGATATGAAAGGTGTATTCATACTTGAGCCTGGAAAACAATATACAAATGTAAGGAGTGCACTCATTCAATCTGGTGCGGCGCAGCCGATTTACCGAAGGACAGAAGAGGTACCGTATGATTTTACCCCGATTTTTAAAAATGGCGCTGTAGGGAAATTATTTAAACAGGTACTTGTTGAACGGATTTCCAGATTGATCAAGATACCTCTTTCTGAAAGTGAGTTTTATGATTTTTGTATCAGAAATAAATTTCACAAGGCTTTAAGTTTATCCGAGCAGCAGTTGATAGCATGGTTGGAAGGAGACAGCATAAATTTGACTTATTCCAATGAATTCATTGAAGAGGTAGAGATCAGTAATTTCTTTTCAATAGAACAGGTCTTGTTGGACTTTAGTGGGTCAAAAGAAATTTATTTTCTGGGCGAAAACGGTGATGGTAAATCGTTAATTCTAATGGCTATATATCTGGCGTTTAACGGAAGTTTTGTATTGAACAATACAGATTTGGAACAAACGGGCAAAGCCGTTGATATTGTTCGCAATAATCGGGGATTAATCGGCATTGACGCGAAATCTCAAGAATATCGTTTCACCAATGACAATTATATTCAAAATTTATTCGCTTACGGCACCCATAGGGGAAGAACCTCCACTGATAACCGCGAAGAGTATGGTTTTATGAGTTTATTCGATTCTGAAAAAACACTTACAAACCCAGTGGCCTGGTTAAAAGATCAAAAATTATTGGAGTTTGAAAAGAGGCTTGATTCAGCAGTTATGTTTCCCGAAAATAAGCTGCTTCCATATTCATACTCAATTAAATTACTGGAAAAAATGTTTTTTGATCTCCTTGAAAAAAATGTCGAAATTAAAATCGAGGGGGATGGGATATCATTCATTGAAAAAGGTCATAAACTTAATTTTGATCAGTTATCTGAGGGATACAAAAGTATCCTGATTTTTGTTACTGACCTACTTCTCAGACTGAGCAAGAACGCTAAAGAAGGCGAAGAACTAGAACAGCTAAAGGGAGTTGTTTTAGTTGATGAAATTGATTTACACTTACATCCTAAATGGCAGAGGGTAATCATTGGAAAGCTCAGGAAAATATTTCCTCAGGTACAGTTTATATTTACTACCCATAGTCCAACTATTATTCAGGGTGCCGGCGATGATGCAGTTATATATCGTGTGTATAGAACTGCTGAAGATGGAAAAACAAAGGTCAGTGAACCATATCCAAGGAAGGATTTGGACCAAATGATGTTTAATTCTCTAATTACGTCCCCTCTTTTCGGTTTGGAAGACGCGAGGATGGATACAGAAAATGAAAATTCTGACACGAGCGCAACATATCTTCTTTATAGGATAAACGCAAGACTGGAGGAAACTTTGGCCGAACAGAGACAATCGGGTAAAACCTTTATCAGTGATGTGGAAATTGATGAGCTTATTCGGCAGGTAATTGATGACGAACTAGGTAAGAAAAAATGATTAAAGTTGTCAAAGATATCGGCGTAATTCCTGATTCCTTAAAGCCTGCTTTCCCAGATCTATTTCCAGAGCGCATCGGCAGGAATGTTATTCCTGTTCCTCTAATAAACCGAACTACACATGCGAGGCGTATGGAGGCTATTAATGCAGGTTTCTATACTGATGATTCTAATTTTAATAGCCGCTATAAATTAGGTGATATTAGACTTGCTATAGGCGATATCTATAAGGGCAAGTGCGCATTTTGTGAGCAAAATCAGGAGGTGATGCATGTGGAACATTATCGGCCTAAATCAGCATATTATTGGTTGGCCTATTCGTGGGACAATCTTTTAGCATCTTGTCAAACTTGTAACGGCAATAAAGGAACTAAGTTTGAGCTGTCCGGTACTATGGTAACGTTTACCAATTCGGAAGTTAACATAAGAAACATAAATTCTAGCTCAGCTGTTTACGATATCGCAGAAATGCCTAAAATGGTAAACCCTGAAATTACAGATCCAATAGGGCATATAGAATTTGAAAAGAACGGAAATATTTTCTCGCATGAACCCAGATTCAAATACACGATAGAAAGTTGCGGAATAGATAGAAAGGCACTAAATGACAGTAGGAAAACGATTTTGGATCTTTTTTGTAAATACGTACGGGATGCGTTTCTTGATAATATTTCTGAAGAAGATCAAAAAGTTGCAATAAGAACAAATATCAAAAACTTTATTAGTGATTCAAAAGATGAATACCAGGATTTTTTGGCATTTAGAAATTACGCTATTGCTAATGATTGGTTAAATGATATTGTTAAGGAGAAAAATTAAGTATGTGTAAATAGTTAAATTACATACCTCTTTTAACGTACGTCATTTACACATGCTGTTAGGATGAATTCATAGTTTTATACTTCCAGAATCTTCTTTTTTTTTTTCTAATGATGTTAAAATCCCAGATATCGATATGTTTTTTAGGTTATTCTCATTATACTTTTCTTGTAAAAAATCATACGCATTTTTATACGCGGAAGAACCATAAAATTTTGATTGTTTTAACTCTTCGATACTCAAATTAAAGACCCTTAAAAAAGTACTGATTTCTTTTTTATAAAACGATTCTTCTGCCTCTGCAGAGTCTTCAATTTTATCTAAGTGTTCTGTAAATAGGAAAGCGGTAAATCCACATATTAATTCAATTCCTCTATTACTTACCAGATACTTTTTATCGGTTATTATTTGATTTGCAAGCCCCAAAATCTTTTTTAATTTGCTTGCAACTTCCTTGACATCTTGGTCACTCTGAATAGCTTTGTTGAAAATATTTTTTACTGGATCTATGAACTTAAATTTTATCAGAACATCTGCAAATGCTTTAAGTGTTATGTTTTCAGATTTGGTCTCCCCAACATTTCCAAAATATACGTTTCTTTTTATTGGTGCCGATGTTGAAAGTTTTTTTATTAAAATAACTGCTAGGCGAGTCTTAAATTCCTCACTATCTCGATCCCAATTTGTAATATCACTTACTATTTCATATTCTAAGTTGGGATCAACTGATTTGGCGTTTTTGTTGATTTCCAAGAACATTTTTTTCTCTTCATCGTTTGATAATTTATCCATCAGAACTACAGGAAGTGAAAAACGAGATTGCTCAACTTCAGTTAGATTTGTGAAAGATAATAATCGGTGCTGTCCATCAACTATTTTACAGGAAGCAAAATGATTAGAGATAATTAGTTTTACGTTTTTTGGAGTATGACTTTTTGATATATTTTCTCTTTCTTCCAAATGTATCGTACTATTGAGAAGTATTGAATTTGTGAAACCAGCTATTTTTCCACCCTTGAGTTTTTCTGAAATTTCTTTAGTTCGTTTAAAATCAACCATTCGTTGATATCCGTGCTCATTATTTCTTCGACGTGATACGAACGCATACTTTAGAATATCATGAGGCTTAGCAGCATATAGATATGCTGGTGTATCACCGATAAAAATTTTTATAGCATCAATTTCAATCCTAGCACTTGGTAGTTTAATATTTAACAAATTATAAAGGTCATTTCTTGCCCAAACGCCTAGTTTATCTGATAAATCTTTAAAATAAGAAAAATCGTCCTGAAATAATATCGCAGTATTTTCATTTAAAACATGTTGTAGTGAAGCTAAATTAGTGCCACTATCACTGCTGTCTCGTGCTTTATCAACATATAAGATTTTTATAGGATACTGTGGAAGGTCTGGGTGGCTATCATAAATTTGTTGTTCGTACCGTGTTTCCTTACATTTACTGAAAAATACAGCTATTTTGGCGTTTGAATCGCGATCTTTTTTACTGTCATCGTATATCAGTATTATTTTATTTTCCCTATCGAGAAAAATTCCATCTATATCTGTTATCTCAGTGCCATCTTCTGCTCTGATTTTAAAGCACAAGCTAACGCATTCTAAGCCAAGTGCGCTGAAGAACTGAGCAGTCTCTCTCTCACTATCATTGACACATTTTATTAATAATTCCTCCTTTATAGGCATAAGGCAACTGTAGTATATCGGTTTTTCTTCTAAAAAAATAAAATATTGGTGTTCAGTAGCTATAGATACTGATTTGGATTAGTTATTGAATATCGGTTTATTTCTATTAGCAGCGTTTGTTAAGCTCTAATATTCGTTCAAATAGAACTCAGCTATTCGCTTTAAATCATTAGTGACAGTTGCCACGGGTTATTCTCAGTGACTGATCTTTTAAACTATAATCATTTGCTAGTATTATAATTTTCTGCAAACGCTTTCAACCTCTTGATCAACTCGGGATTATTAACCTTAACATTTACGCCCCTTTTTCATATCTATTTCTCAACCGCTCCCCCTTATTTCTTTGCTAATTAATTTCTTTTTTTACCCTGCTTTTCACATATAACGTTAATAATAAATAAACACCTGCTACTAAACCTAATGTGATAACATCATAATTTTTTCCTCTCGGCCTGTTTGGGTCGCCGGTTGAAATAAATATAGCTTCCCTAAGCACGGCTCCCAAGAAGAAAGCCACTACTACACGAACCCAAGCTTTTTTAAAGTGTGCATATACATCTTGCATTATTTTTTTACTTAGAAACCTTACTCCAATCACTCGGGTTTAATAGTTCTCTGATATCCATTCTCAGGAATTCTGCAATTTTATTAAGGTCCTCTATTGATGGTTGTTGCTTGTTTTTGCACCATCTCGAAATCGTTTCTTCTCTTTTATTGAGGTGTTCAGCCAATGATTTATTAGAAATTTTCTTCTCCGCAAGTACCACTTTTATTCTGTTTAGATCAGCCATTTAATTATTAATTGATTTTAATAGTCAATATTTTGATTTTAATAATCAATTTATTATATTTGTTATCAGTTATTATAGCGACAAATAGAGTTAGGGTATAACCTGGCTTTAACGATGTCACTCATGAACGAAAACCGTCAAACTTTCTGCATGAGATGATCGTGAGTTCGCCGTATCTATTGAGTTTTGCTATCTTCGTGATATCTTATATTCAATAGGGCGGACTTCATGTTAGTCTTTTGCAGAACTTAAGCCTTGGCTTAAGCGGTTCTTGACGGTACCACGTTCAAAAGCATTGGAGTTCGCCCTATTGGTTTATCCAATCTGGCTTTCTTCTGCTTTTATTGAGCCTACATCGTTTTACATAAAAATTAACCGTTTATGAAAACGAAAAAATTAAGCGCCATCAAAGTGATTCACCTCCAGGAAGTGATTCGTAATTATTCCCTACAACTACTATTAAAGAACGTCATTTGTTCTCCATCGTAATACGTGCCAGAATTCCAAGTAAAAATATAGCCCAAAAGAGCGGAGGCTGTGTGAAAGAGAGAGCGCACAAAGTCCCGGCGGGTTAATTTAGCTTGGTACCAGCCCTTTATTGCTGATTAGGCAAAGGTGCAGTACGATGGTTTTTCGCAATCCCAAGGTAAGTATCTTTTTCCTAATAACAAATACGGTTTCCCGTATCCGCACATTAAAATGCGGAAGGGCTGGCTTTTGCTCAAATTTTCTAACACATCAAATAAATTCAATTGAAACCATGAGCTTAAGGAATTACTATCCTTTCGATAGGCTTTATGCTTTAAAGCCTAAGAATCCTGTATAATCTATTAAGACCAAAGGCAGGTAACCTGAATGGTTAATAGAAATAGGTTCTTTAATGATAACCTGCCTTGGTTTCCTGTTAAACTTCAACTCCCTTCCAATCAACTAGCCAAACTCATGAAAAAACCGATATTTATAGCTGTGATGGCTATGCTTTGCCAAAAAATTAGGGTAACACAATCCTTTCTCTACCTAGTCTTCTTTAAAGCACTTTTTCCATTTCAGAAATTGAACATTAACGGCGAAAAGCTAAAGAGAGGAAAAAGAAATCTGGCTAAAGCTGCCTATTGTACCTTGCTAATTTTAAATAGTTCACCAATAGTTTTTGGACAAACCAAGGAATCAAAATATGAGGCCCTAACCATCGGAGATAGCATTCCAAAGACTGTTTGGGATATGCCTCTGACCATAGAGGATCCGAAAGGAAAACAGAAAAATTTTTCGTTGGGCCAAATGAAAGATTCAAGACTGATAATCCTGGAATTCTGGGGCTCACAATGTCCACCCTGCATCAGAGCTATGGATTCACTTAACCATTTTAGCGAGACTTTTAAAGGCCATGTCCGGGTCCTGCCTTTCCTGACGCAATCGCACATTTCATCTGTTTCCTCATTTATGAAAAAAAGAGGATGGAATCTTCCCACTGTTGTCAAAGACACCTTATTCCAGAGGCAGGTTTTTAATAAGTACCTTACAGGGTGGGGCGATGTCTGGATATTGGATGGCCGGCTAATTGCAGTGCCAAAACACGGTTACATAACCAAACAGACCATACAAAACCTATTAAAAGGTCAGGCCGTCAATTTTGTAAACACACACAATGTAAGAAAAATCAATCCGCAGCAAGCCTTATTCAGAACTGGAAATGGAGGTGCAGGAATTTGGTATAAAACGGATCATTCTTCTATTGGCAGATATATGCCTGACCAACATCCCCAACCACTGAGCTTTATATTCAAACAGGATTCAACCATTGTTTTCGCCTGGAACCAGCCCTTAGAACAACTTCTCTATTCAGCGTACCAAAAAAAAATCCATCCATTGTTTTCGATACAAAACGGAATTAAGTGGAACATCGGGCCGGAACTTGACGCCCGGCTTTTTAAGCAGTTCCCTCAGCTAAAAAAAACAAACCGTATTGCCGAAAAAGAAGCCTGGCTTAGAAAAAACTGGTTTGGGTATAATCTAAGGCTTCCCTCAGCCTTGAACGCCGAACAAGCTACAGATATTATGCAGGGGGACCTTAATAAATTTTTCGGGCTATATCTCGGCATCCAAGCGCATATCGAAACGAAATCCATGCAGAAATTTGCGGTCCTAAGATTAATGGGAAGCAAAGAGGAGACAACTGAAAAACTTACTAAAGGCTTAACAAAATCCAAAATTGTACAGGGACTTAATAATGACACTGTGAGGCACAACAACCTGCCGTTTGGACAACATTTCCTAATGCGGCTCGGTCAAAGTTTAAAGGCAATTACCCATAATGGTTTTACCACAGAAACAGTTTTAATCGATAGTACAGGCATAGACAGAAGTCTACTTTGCTATTTTGAGTTCCCACAAAATATGTGGGGCGATCTCTCATTGATCAGAAAAGAACTGGCGCGCTACAGGATGACGGTCAGTATACAGCATAAGTTTGTGCCCATCCTGGTAGTAACAGAAACCACAAAAAAATCTCCGGCAATGAAAACCATTGGTTTACCTAACAGATAGACAATGAAATCAATAACTACAGCATGCCTTATACTGTTCATCTTCTCGTATTCAGCTGTCTATGCACAGCAGATGAGGACAATTGTTAAGAACCCGGACAATGAGCCCATCGAGGGTGCCTCAATAAAGTCAAAATCAGGTATATCAGCCATAAGTAGAAAGGATGGTAGCTTTGACAGGTCCATTTTTCCACAGAATGATACGGTTACCGTCAGTCACGTTGGCTACATCTCAAAAAAAGCCGTAATCGACAAGCGATCCGCAGATATCAATACTATAGTTCTGATACCGGATTCAAAAATACTGAGCGAGGTAGAAATCAGCACGGGTTATTATCAGGTGCCGAAAGAACGTGCCACTGGGGCCTTTACCCAGATCGACAACAAACTCATCAACCGAAGTGTCAGTCCAAACCTGATTTCCAGGCTTGAGGGAGTGACCAATGGACTGCTTTTTGACAGAAGAAAACTGACAGGCGAAAATGTCAATGGTCCACCTGAATTGAGGGTAAGGGGATTAAGTACCATTTTAGCTGATACCAGGCCATTGATCGTTCTGGACAATTTCCCTTTTGAAGGTGATATAAATAATATTAATCCCAACGAGATTGAAAGCGTTACCGTATTGAGGGATGCCGCTGCTGCCAGTATATGGGGAGCCCGGGCAGGTAACGGCGTGATCGTGATCAATACCAAACAGGGAAAATTCAATCAGCCCCTTAGTGCCACCTTCACCAACAGTTTAAATGTAGGGGAGAAGCCTGATCTTTTTTATAGGCAGGCTTATCTGCCGGCGGACCTGGTCATGTCGATACAAAAACAGCTTTTTGAAAGGGGAACTTATCCGATCAATAATCAGACACTGATTCCGTCCTATGTAGAGCTACTGATCAAAAAAAGGGATAATCTGATCAGCGGAAATGAATTTGACAGACAGCAGGGAATAATGATGCAGAGCGATCTGAGAAGGGACGCTACCGATTTTCTTTATCAAAGATCTTTGGCCCAACAGTATGCGGTAAACCTTAGTGGTGGCGAAAAAAACTACAGGTTTGCTTTGTCGGCGGGCCTGGATAAAAATCAAAGCAACACAATTGGCAATAACAGTGTAAGAAATAATGTAAGCCTGCAGAATTCATATAAAGTCGTTAAAAATCTAGAAGCCAGCAGCAGTATTTATTACAGCAGCCAGAAATCAAGGTCCAACGGACTGACATTAAGGGATATTGGCTATTCAGGAAGTTCGATCATATCAAATATCTATGACCGTCTCAAAGACGATAACGGAAATGCTGCAGCCACCGGAAATTTATATAGGCAGGCGTACCGGGAGAATGCCATTTCGCAGGGTCTTTTGGACTGGATGTACCGGCCACTTGACGAAATAAACCTTACAGATAACAATGTCTCCAACAACTTACTGAGGATAAATGCCGGCCTCAAGTATAGCCCCATAAAAGATCTGAATGTTAATGCAACCTATCAGTTTGTCGATCAAAATTCAAAAAATGAGGTCTATTATGATCCTGACAGCTATTATGTGAGAAATCTGGTTAACCGTTACACCAGGGCGGACGGTAGCCGGGCGATTCCCTATGGAGGCATTATGGACTATGGAACGGTCGAACGAAAATATTCCAATTCCGGAAGGCTGCAGGCAGACTATTCATTGGTCTATTCAAACAGGCACCGGATAACCCTGCTGGCCGGGGCTGAGATAAGAGAAACCCTTACCAATGGGTCTCCTGGAGCAAGATTATATCATTTCAGTAAAGATACCCAGATAGGGAGCGCAGTTTATGATTATACTTCAAATTTTGTGACCAGGCCCAATGGAAGTGCCCCTATTCCTATCGGCACAGGCCAACCCACGCTATTTACTGACCGTTTCCTTTCGTATTTCTCCAATATGGGTTACACTTTCCTTGAACGTTATATCCTGAGCGGGAGCATCAGATGGGATGCAAGCAATCTTTTCGGTGTCGAGAGCAACAAAAAAGGAACTGCCCTATGGTCGATAGGAACCAGCTGGGAAATAAGTCAAGAGTCCTTTTATCCAACAGATTCCTGGCTGCCCTATCTGCGTTTGCGTTCAACCTACGGAAGCGCGGGGAATGTTGACAAGACCCAAAGTCAATACCCTACGATTACAGTTAGTACGAACGGAATTACCCAGCTACCGCAGGCCACCCTGAACAGTCCGGGAAACAGGTTTTTAAAATGGGAGCAGGTAAATACGCTTAATCTTGGCCTCGATTTTAAATCGGTAAATAACCGCATCAGTGGCAGTATTGAGTGTTATTATAAAAGGGCAAAGGACTTACTGGGAAGTAATTCATTGGATCCTACTACCGGCATAGGCTTAACCTCTGGTTACAAAATAAATTACGCAGGCCTGGATACAAAAGGCTGGGACATTGAACTAAACTCCCGAAACATTAACAGGAGCCTTAAATGGGAATCATCCATTCTCATCAGCCATAGCGAAAACAAAATTACAAGGCTAAGCGCTCCAAAACAGCTATATGCTATCAATTATATAAATGGCCAGATACCTGAACAGGGAAAGTCGGTTGACCTGGTTTATGCGCTCCCGTGGAATGGACTTAGCTCATCAGACGGCATGCCAGTAGTATACGTCAATGGCATGCCTACCACCCAGGCCTCCGCCTATGAGGGTTACATTCTCAATATCCCATATGGGCAGCTTGTTAACGCGGGAACTTCAGTGCCCAAGATATTTGGATCAGTCAGGAATACGATCAGCTGGAAAAATTTTCAGCTCAGCGCCATAATCAGCTTTAAGGCTGGGCACGTTTTCAGACGTACCTCGATCGGTCCAGGTCAGGAATACCTCAGCAGCCCGGTTTACCACATGGATTATTTCAAAAGATGGAAACAGCCTGGGGATGAACTGCTGACCAATGTTCCTGCTGCGAGCCAAACAAATGTTTCGGCAAGATCCCAATTCTATCAACAGTCTGAAATATTGATAACAAAAGGTGATGCAGTGAGGTTACAGGATATCAACCTTATCTACACCATGACAAACGGGAAGCAGAGGTTTCCTTTCAAGACCGCAAAGCTGTATTGCTACCTGAGTAATCTCGGAATTATCTGGAAAGCGAACAAGTTTGGGATAGATCCGGATTACTTCAATGCGGACTATCCGCCGCCCGGGACCGTGAGTTTTGGAATCCAACTAAACTTTTAACAAAAAACGATATGAGAAAACATATGAAGATTACAATCCCATTTATCATATTGGCACTATCTAGTTTACTCCTTTCCTGTGGGGATAAATTTTTGGACGTAAAACCCGACATCCATCAGAGGGTTCCGGTATCCGTTGAAGATTTTCAGGCCTTGCTGGATAACACCATTACGATGAATCAGTCAAGTTGCCATGCGTTGGGCATAATAGGCTCAGACGACTATTTCGTAAAGGAGGCTGCTTATCAGGCATTCCCTGTTGATTTGGAATCATTATATCAGAAGAATGCCTATCTGTGGGCAGCCAAGATTTATTCAGGAGGAGAAACGACAACCATTGACTGGAACATTGGTTTTTTGAGAATTCTTTCTACAAATTTGATTCTGGAAGGCCTGCAAAAAACCGATCCGGTAAACACCGATAAAAAAAATGTGGCGGTAGGATCTGCATTATTCCATCGGGCCTTGAATTACTACAGTCTCGCACAGCTATACTGTGTAGTTTATAATGGCAAAACCGCTGAGAATGACATGGGTCTTCCATTGCGGCTGAGCAGTGACGTGACGTTGAATGTGAAAAGATCGACCCTAAAACAAACATATGAGCAGATTACCTCGGACCTTGTACAGGCCGAACGAATATTACCTGAACGACCACTAAATATTTTCAGGCCCGGTAAAGCAGCAGCATATAGTTTATTGTCCAGACTCTCCCTTCAGAAGGGCGATTATGAAAAGGTGATCGAGTATACAACCAAGGCGTTAACAATTAACAGATCACTTAACGATTTTAATAAGCTTGTGAGCACCCCAAATTACAGCTTTCAGGCCAATGGCGTTGGTAATTCGGAACTGATTTTCATGAACAGTATGGCAAATCTTTTTATTACGAACGTCAGCTATTTCAACGCTGACGAATCCCTCCTAAACAGTTACGAACCGGGAGATCTCCGCAAGCAGGTTTACTTTAAATCAAATACTAACGGACAGCAGCTGTTTATGGGCAGCTACACAGGAAATAATCTCTATTTCACCGGATTTGCGACCGATGAACTTTATCTGACACGTGCTGAAGGATATGCAAGAACTGGCCGGTTGACAGAGGCGTTAAGTGATATAAATTATCTTCGGCAGAACAGATATACAAAGACCGCATTAACCGACCTTTCAAGCTCTGACAAAGACCAGGTACTTGACTGGATTATAAACGAAAGGCGAAAAGAAATGGTTATGAGGGGCACAAGATGGGAAGATCTGAGAAGGCTGAATAAGGAGCCCATATATGCTACCACACTTCAAAGGAAAATAGGGTCAGTTGATTATTATCTCCGCCCCAACAGCAATAGGTATGCCTGGCCAATTCCGGTCGACGCAGTTGAGAGAGGGGGATATGAGCAGAATATGCGGGATTAAACAGCCCGCAAACCGGGCTGTTTAATTTAAAAAACATTAATCACGGAATGTATATTCAGGTGTTTCGCCGCTACCTGTATAACTAGCTCCGTCGTTCAGAACGTCCTGAACTGTTTTACCGGAGTAATTATAGCCAGGAGGAAGTGCGGTAACATCTAACTGAACTTCACATATATCTGAGCCAGTCTCACAATTTGGATCGGCATGTCCGGTATCCTGAATTGCCTGGTTAGCTGGATTGGTCTGTGGCGCAGATGAGATATTAACACTGAACCACAGATTTGCTCTTTTTGCTAAACTTTCTTTTTCTCCAGCCATTATATGATTAATGCCGAAGAAGATTCCGATTAAAGTGACAAATGAGAAGGCCACTGTTTTTAATTTTGCCATATGGCTGTTGCATTTAAGTGAGGTAAATGCTTACCTTTAAGTGAATTTTAAACTTTGCTGGCCCTTGCGGCGGGCATTCCGAAAAGGACTGTTCAACTTTGGACAGCCTTTTTCCTTTTAACGAGGCCTCACGGCCTCGCCGGGAACAGCGCATATTTTCGAACATGTGGAAAATAAACAACTACTCTCTTTTTGGCGTGGCATATATTGGGCTCATTTAATGCAGGTGAACCTAATTTTGCTTCTACATTAGCTGGACGTTTCTTAATCATTTTAAGGATTAGCGTTGCAAGCACAGAAAGGCCAATTCGGAAAATTATTTCCGGTATCCGTTCAATCCTTATAGCTACCCTTAAAGTTTTCATAATTCCTGTTTTTGCCTAACATTACCCTTTTACAACAACCTGGCTATTGCATGCCCATTCTAAAATATACGCGCTTATCGCTGCGCCTGCGTCCCCTGTATAAAGTCCGGTCAAAACTTACGAGCACCTGCCGGTTTTCGCACCAATAACCTAATCAACTTCTGGGCAGATTATCTTAGCGCTTTCTACTTAACGCCCGGGAAGGGCGGCTGAAAACAGGTGCTACCCACCATATTTCAATATTTTTTCCCAAATCAATCGCGCCTATCTTCTTTATTTGAACGTCGTCTTTTCTCTTGCTCAAGCTTTTTGAGGAGCTCTTCCCTCTTAGCGGCACAAATAATGACACTTTCACGCTCCCGTTGATAATGCATGACCTGTATGTTACCTTGACGGGCCAGGGTTTCCAGTCTCAGGTCTGTTATCTGATCCTCGCATGTGCAATTTTTCTGAGGAAATATTGCTGCGAGTCCAAGGCCAATGAAAACTGCGATAATGCCAAAAAGGCTTTGATAAACTTCTCCTCGTTCCGGTTTTCGAAATTTCATCCAAAGAAATTTATACTCTATTTTTTCAGGGTCTGACGCCTGTTCATTGAAATCATTGTTCATTGCCTATCGGATTACTTGAATAAATTTAGGCCTATCCTTTCAGAAAAATAGAGGCAAAAAGAACGTTTTTCCGTCAACTGCACCAATTTCGGAGTTGAACTGTCACTCACTTTGATGAATTGCCCCCGATGACTGGCCAATAAAAAGGTCTTTTTGTATTTTTATGAAACTAATAAGGCAGTTTATGCATAGCAAGAAATCAGATGGCAAAAATCTTCCAGATTATTTCAGCTTTGGCTGGCTGATACTGATCTCGCTATGCATAACGCTTTGTTTAAACTGGCCAACTATGAACTCACGGTTTTGGCATACCTTCACCCAAGATTGGTATTACATTGCATGTGCAAATACATTTGCAACCGTTTTCATCATGATAACCTTTACCAATATTTTCACAAGTTATCTGGATTCAAAGTGGCTCTGGGAGAAAGATTTATGGAAAAGGCTTGTTTTTCAAATTTTATTAGGATTTATGGCACCTATACTGATCTGTTATTTTTTCAGTTGGGTTTCTTTTTATTTCCTCAACGTCAATATCAGCTCAACAAGGTATATCCGGAATATGTCCAGCTTACTTGTGCTCATCTGTATCATGATCAATCTCCTGCATATGGTGTATTATTATATCTATAGATCTTCGGAATGGCTAAGTAATACCGCTGGAAAACCAAAACCAGCGCCGGTTTTGTATCTATTTATACCTGATGGGAAGGGAGAGAAGAAAATCCCAACCGCAACTATTGCCTATATTTATGTAGAAAATGGGACAACCTATATCCAGCATCATAACAGTGAACTAGATGTATGTTTTATAGCTTTAGACAGTATCTATAAAAAACTAGACGAAGCATCCTTTTTCAAAGCAACAAGAAGCTATATTGTTTCTCCTGCGGCAGTAGAAGCTTATGCAAAGCTTCCACACAAAGGCCTTGAAGTAAGACTACAACCAGAAACCTCAAAACCTATAAATGTCAGCCGTTCAAAAGCCGTTCGATTTATAAACTGGCTAAAAACTGACCGTTAATTAAATTCTGAACCACACAGGCCATATAAATCTTTAATGTAAATATACCAACCGCTGTTAAGTGGCCTGGCTCTTGCAATGAACCTATTTAAACTACAGATATAGGGGATAAGGTTTTCCGTATATGCAAAAAGCAAACGAGGGGAAGGCCCAGGGGCGGGGTTTGCAGGCCGCAATTGTGTGGGGGGCAATCCAAACGACCCTTATTGATTCAGCTTCCCGGACACTTTTGCTATACCCTATCAACGCTGCATTCCCTGGCCCTGTTTCCTTGCTTTTCTCCTTCTCCGCTTTTCAGCTTCCTCAACAGTATCAGCCGCAATATCGGGAACATAAACAGGCGCTATCAATACCTCTAAAAAGTCTCCAACTGATTTACCTGTCACCTGCAACATATCTCCGACAGAAGAAAACAATCCTTTAGCTACAACACGAGCAAGATCATTGGCTACTGATCTACTTTGATAACTTTTTGCTGCACCCTCCAGCAGAACATCCAATTGTTCCCTTTGCTGTAAAGTGCCATTCTTTAAAATATTGGCATAGGCCAGGGTATCCTTGAGGTTGCGCTCAAAGCCAAACTGCTCATCAAACAATTTCTCCCCACATTGCTTAAAAGCCATCCGGTCAAACTGCCCCATTTTTTTAGAGTGCTCAGCATTTTTACCTTTCGAGCTGTTCATAGGGCTCAGCTTTATTTTATTGGTGATATCCCTGCGGCTGACGATCAATTGTATATGCAGCTGGTTTCCACTCTTTTTTTCTCCACGCTTTCGGCTACCATCTTTAACCGCTGCATCCTTATGGCTATAATACCGGTTATGCTCCACTTTGCCAAACCAGAGCAGATCCTTATTGCTACCAATCCCAGGGCGTCTGAAGTTCTTTGCATATTCATCCATCACTTTCTCTGCATATGTTTTCAGCACATTTTTCATATCAGAATCCCCAACCGATTTCCTTAAATGCTCCAGTTCCTTTTGGCTTGGACTGATGTTGATCAGGAAAAACTTGGCCTCATGTCGCCCCAGCTTGGCATTGTTTCCATCCAGTGCCCTGCGCACTTCATAGGCCTCCAGATCCTGCCGGTTTCCATTGAACCATAGCTCCGGCTGCTTTAGCTCCTCCGTACGGTTTTCCTTTTCAAGGTAATTTACCAGTCCACCACTGCTGTCCTTGTTACTTGCTTCCTTATTGTCCGTAATATTGATGTACATGGTTATAAAAGATCAATCTGGTTTTTGGTTATCCTGATAAGCTCCTCTTTTTCCTTGGCAGGAGTCATCATACTAAAGGCATCCCTGCTTTTGATGTAAGTGCCGAGTATGTACAGGAACTGTTTTTTAAGCTGCTCCCTCGTCGATAGCTTCATTAGGATGCTTTTGAGCACTTCATCAGTATTCAAAAGTTTGCTACTGTAATTTTTGCCGGCTGATAAAAGTTCATTTTGGCCACTGGCTAGCGTATCGCTCCTTTTCTCCAACTCTCGAAGAAGATTATTGATGTCCTGCTGGTTCGCCGTCATACGATCCACCTCTCTTTTGATCGGAATAAGCAGGTCATTTTCCTGGGTCCTGATAAAACCGAGGTAATCCTTGTGCTGTTTGAGCAGTGTATTCTTTAACAGCTCATCATTGATATCAAGTGGATCTTTCTTACTGCGAAAGAAGTAATCCACCATTTGCGCAAAAACCAACCGGTTCGGGCGGCCAAGTTTTTGAGCGATCTTATCCATTTTGACCGCGGTCTGCGTATTATATTTTATGGTTCTTAAAGTTTCCATTCTCAGTTTCATTGTTCATTAATTAACTTGTTATATACACTACAGTATATATTGCTATATAGATATACAGCAATATGAACATGCACATAGCTATATATCCCAAACCCTGCCCAGGGTTCCTTTTTCTTTAATCCTACTGCCACCAGCGGCCAAGAGAACCCCTGGAGGGTTCTCCAAACAGCCTTTACGCTAACGTAAAGGCCAGATGGTGAGGCTCTGCCCAACCACCGCTTGCTCCTTTTTTTTGAAATAAAAAAAGGACCTTTTGCAAAATGGCTCAGCCCCTCAAAATTTTTCAGTGGGAGACCGATCCCAACAGATCTCCCATAAGAAATATTTAATAAGCTATATTTAAAATGCTCCCGTTATTATGCTACACTTACAAAACCCATAGCTATCCTTAGGGTAAACTGCAACTTGACACACCTTCATTTTCCAGGTTCCAGGACACCCGGCTTCCAAGAAACGGATTATAGGAAGGGCTATAAAAGATGTACCCAAAAACCCTAAGTTCACTGATGCACTTGTGATAGGTTGACGTCGAATAGATCTTAGATGAACGCATCAGCTTGCTCCGGCTGACCTGGAAAGGGTGAATCAATCCAGAATTTTCCGAAGCAAAAATCAGCGCAGTCAATAGGCTCACGTGAAACGCCGAAAGCCTTTGATCCGCCTGAATCCGGTCTTTAAGATAATCAAGGTTTTTATCAATGCTCCCCATGTGCCTCCTCTCGAAATAATCTTTTGACAACCGCATTCTCTGGCGTACCGTTACCCAGGATCCGCCTGACGTCCTCGCGGCTAAAGTACACGATACGGCCAATCTTGGTAAAAGGCAGTTTGCCGCTCACCCGTAAGTGCAATAGCGTACCTGCAGAAATTTTCATCAGTTTCCTTACCTCAGAACTTTTGAGGTATTCATCAGGCGCTGCCGTTTGGAGCGGAACAATTTTCTTGATCTCTTCGATCAGCTCGCTTTTTAGTTCAAGCAGATCACTTTTGGTTACCAGGTCTAAATTCATGTCTCTTAAAATTTAATGATCAATGCTCTCCAGCTAGCCATAACAAGAAGCTATC
>Ga0157370_10001274_pt1 | contig 31529 bp, 25 predicted proteins | sample C35metaG_FD_113463 | JGI IMG/M metagenome (GOLD analysis project Ga0157370, IMG submission 113463) | Corn rhizosphere microbial communities from Kellogg Biological Station, Michigan, USA - C3-5 metaG | ecosystem: Host-associated > Plants > Roots > Rhizosphere > Soil | place: USA: Michigan...
GGCCGCGGCCAACGCGTCGGGGCCGGTCGACGCCGTCGAGACGCGGTAGCCCGCCTTGACCAGGTGGAAGGCCACGAGCGCGACGATGTCGGCCTCGTCGTCGACGACGAGGATGCGTTCGCCCGTGACCGGCGTCGCCGCCGTCACCCCTCGACGCTCCGGGCCGACGCGAGGCGACTCCGGATGTTGGCGACGATCATCTCGATCGCGATCGCGTTGTGTCCGCCGCGCGGAACGATCACGTCGGCGTACCGCTTTGTGGGCTCGACGAACTGGAGATGCATGGGCTGGACGGTCGTGACGTACTGGTCGAGGATCTCGTCGAGCGGGCGGCCGCGCTTGGCCATGTCGCGCCGCATCCGTCGAATGAGGCGGATGTCCGGATCGGCGTCAACGAACACCTTGACGTCACAGAGATCGCGCACGCGCGGGTCGGCGAACAACAGGATGCCGTCGACGACCACGACCTCCGCCGGGGGGACGACCACGGTGCGGTCGCTCCGGAGATGGTTGACGAAGTCGTACTCCGGTTTCGCGATCGACTCGCCGGCCGCCAACCGGGCCAGGTGGTCGACGAGCAACTCCCAATCGAAGGCCTCGGGGTGGTCCCAGTTGATCTTGCGGCGTTCGTCGTAGGAAAGATGCGCGTAGTTGAGGTAGTAGGCGTCCATGTCGATGAACGCGACCGACTCGGTGTGTGCGGCCTGCGCGACGTTTCGCGCGACCGTCGACTTGCCCGAGCCCGACCCGCCGGCGATGCCGATGATCAATGGTTTCATCGATGCGATGCCGGTTGAGCCATACGCCGGGCATATTGGCGACAATGCCGGGCGAATTGAAGGCGTGACACTGTCACAATCTGGTATCGGCGCGTGCACCGACGCTAGCTTCCGTCTATGCCTGCCCGATGGATTCTCGTGGCGTGTGTTGCCGCCGTTGCGTGCGCGCCCATGCGCCCGCTCCAAACTAACGCCCCGCTCGACTTGGTCGTCGCGGCGACCACGGACGTCCACGGCCACCTTCGCGGCTGGGACTATTACACGAACGCGCCCGATTCGCTGCGCGGTCTGAGCCGCGCCGCCACGATCATCGACTCCCTGCGCCGCAACGCGCTGGTCTTTCCTGTGGTCGTCGACGCCGGGGATTTCCTTCAGGGAAACCCGCTGGCGTACGTCGCGGCGCGCGTCGACACCGAAATGCCCCATCCGGTGATTGCGGCCATGAACGCGGTCATGTACGACGCCGTCGTCGTGGGCAATCACGAATTCAACTATGGATTGCCGGCCCTCCGGCGCGCCGCTCGACAGGCCGACTTCGCGATGTTGGCCGCGAACGTCTACACGCCCGACGGCGCCCCGGCGTTTCGCCCATGGGCCGTGTCCACGCGGCGGGGTATCAAGATCGCCATCGTCGGCGCCACCACGCCGGGTTCGATGGTATGGGACCGCGACAACCTGGCCGGACGGCTGATGATTCGCGACATCGTTCCCGAGGTCCGCGCCGCGGTGCGCGATGCGCGCGATGCCGGCGCGGTGGTCGTGATCGTCGTCGTCCACTCCGGATTGAACGAAGCGTCGAGCTACGACACCGTCGGGACGGCGATGCCCAGCGAGAACGTCGCCGCCCGGCTGGCCCACGAGGTTCCAGGAATCGACCTGATCGTGTACGGTCACTCGCACAAGGAGATGGCCGACACCGTGATCGGCGGAACGCTGCTCATGCAGCCCCGGAATTTCGCCGCGAGCGTCGCCATCGCCCACCTCGGCGTCGAGCGGCGCAACGGGCATTGGCGCGTCGTGTCCAGACGGAGCACGGTCGTCGCGAGTGCGCACCATCGGGAGAACCCGCAGGTCGTCGCCGTGACGCAGGAAGGCCACCGTGTCGCGGTGCGGTACGCCACGACGGCGATCGGCACGACGCCCGTGGCGTGGCGCGCCGACTCGGCGCGCGTTACCCCGACGCCGCTGATCGATTTCATTCTCGACGTGGAACGACGGACCGCGGGCGCGCAGCTCGCATCGACTGCCGCTTTTTCGCTCGACGCGTCGCTTCCGGCCGGGCCAATTACCGTGGCCCGCCTGTCGGCCCTCTATCCCTACGACAACACCCTTCGCGCGGTGAAGCTCTCGGGTGCGCAGCTCCGTGCCTATCTCGAGCAGAGCGCACGCTATTTCCGCAGCCGGCCCGATGGCGGCGCCGACGTCGACCCGGCGATCCCCGGCTTCAACTACGACATCGTCGCCGGCGTCGACTACACGATCGACGTGTCGCGCCCGATCGGCGAGCGCATCACCACGCTGCAGTTCAATGGCCGTCCGGTTGCCCCGACCGACACCTTCACCATGGCCCTCAACAACTATCGCCAGACGGGCGGCGGGGGATTCTCCATGCTGCGCGACGCGCCCGTCGTCTATGACCGCCAGCTCGAGATCCGCCAGCTCCTGATCGACGAAGTGCAACGCAAGGGCACCTTGGTACCGAGCGATTACTTTCATGCCAACTGGCGCATCGTACCCGCCGCGGCGATTGGCGGTCTTCTCAAAACCTCACAATGAGTACTCGAATGGTTCGCGTGTTCGTCAATGGATCGGGGGTCGACGTGCCCGCGGGATCGGCCGCGGTGGATGCCGTGCGCGCATGGAACGCCGATGCCGCCGGTGAAATCTCGAACGGCACGCGGCTCATCACCGACAGTCGTGGTCTGCCGATCGCCGCCGCGACGCCGATGAGCGCAGGGTCGATCATCCGCCTCGTCGCGAACCGGAGTGCCGCGGCACCCGATCCGGAGCAGTGAACAGCAGCATGCCGATCATTCACTCCGAGCTGCTTCGGCGCCTTCCGAAAGCGGAGCTGCACTGCCACCTCGACGGCTCCGTTCGGCCGGAGACGCTGCTCGAGCTCGGGCGCGAGTACAGACAACCGATGCCCCGCGACGACGCGGACGCGTTGCGCGACTTCATGCGCGTCGACGACGCTCGCAGCCTCGAGGATTACCTCGCCCGCTTCGACGTGACCCTGTCGGTCATGCAGACCGCCGAAGCGCTCGAGCGAATCGCGTACGAGCTGGCCATGGACGCGGCCGCCGACGGCGTCCGCTACCTCGAGGTGCGGTACGCGCCGGTACTCAACGTCCGGCGCGGTCTCTCCCTGGGAGCCGCCATCGAGGCGCCGCTGCGGGGGCTCGAGCGCGCCGAGCGCGATGGCGGCGCGATGGCGCGCGTGATCGTGTGCGGGTTGCGGCACATGCCGCCCGAGGTATCGATCGAGCTGGCGAAATTGGCCGTGGGCTACCGGCATCGAGGCGTCGTCGGGTTCGATCTCGCCGGCGGCGAGCTCGGGAATCCCGCGTCACCGCACGCGCCCGCGTTCGCGTACGCGCGCCAGCACGATCTCGCCTGCACGTGCCATGCAGGCGAGGGCGCGGACGCCTCCTCTGTTCGTGAAGCCGTGCATCTGTGCTGCGCCAATCGCATTGGACACGCCACACATTTGTACGAAGACGAGTCGCTCACGCAATACGTGAACGACCGTCGCATCGCGCTCGAGATCTGCCTGACCAGCAACGTGCAGACGCACGCGGTCGAGTCGTATCAGGCGCACCCGCTGCGGAGGTACTTCGACCTAGGCATCGTCGTCGTGCTCAACACCGACAATCGATTGATGAGCGGCACGACGCTCACGGACGAATACGCGCGCGCCGCGTCGACGCTGGACTTCACCTTCGATGAGCTGTGTGAGATCGCACTCAACGGCTTCGCCAACGCGTTCATTCCGTGGGAGGAGCGCGAGCGCCTCATCACGGCGGCGCGCGTCGAGATGGGCCGTTTGCGCGGCGGCGCGGCGGCGTGAGCCTCGGCACGAGCTTCGGAGAGCGCGAAGCGCGCGTCGCGGCGGAGATCGTCCGCCGCCGCATCGGTGACACCGCGCCGTCCACCGCGATCATCTTGGGTTCGGGGCTCGGCGCGCTCGCCGATCAGATTGTGGCGATCGCGAAGATCCCCTACGGCGAGGTCCCGGGATTTCCGGCTGCCACCGTCGCCGGGCACGCGGGCGCGATGATCGTCGGGACACTCTGCGACCGGCTCGTCGTGGCACTCGCGGGTCGTTTTCACCTGTACGAAGGCCACGACGCGCGGCTCGCCGCGTTTCCGGTGCGCGTGGCCCATGCGCTCGGCGCAAGGACGCTCGTCGTATCGAATGCGGCCGGAGGCGTGAACCGCCTTTGGCAGCCGAGCGACCTGATGCTGATTCGCGACCACATCAACCTGATGTTCCGGAATCCGCTCATCGGGCCCGTCGAGTCGGGTGACATGCGATTCCCCGACATGTCGATGCCATACGACGCCGCGCTGGCCGACCTCGCGCGCTCGGTGGCCCGGGACGAACGCATTCTTCTGCGCGAAGGGGTCTATGCCGGACTCCTCGGCCCTTCCTACGAGACGGCCGCCGAGGTGCGAATGCTCGAGCGCCTCGGCGCCGACGCCGTCGGGATGTCGACTGTGCCCGAGGTGATCGTCGCCCGCGCGATCGGCATGCGCGTGCTCGGCGTCAGTTGCATCACGAATCTGGCCTGCGGCCTCGCCCCGACGCCCATCACCCACGACGAGGTCTTGGACGCCACTTCCCGTGCCGCGGCGACGTTCACCCGACTCGTGAAGGGCGTGGTAGCAAGACTGTAGGTGCTGGAAGAGTCTTCGCGCGTTTTTGCGAGTTTTTGCGGGTTCTTCTATTCCATTTTGTTCCAAGCCGATTCGCGCCGAATCGGGTTGGAACATGAGAGAACAGGAAAACACGCGAAAACGCACGAGAACGCGCAGATGGTCGGGTGATCGACTGTGGGCCCGCCCGCCAGGCCAGAACAAGACCGGAGCGCGGATGGCGCGGATGGCGCGGATCGGCGCAGAGGGGGCGGGAACGGCCGGGGACGAGACGAATGGTACGAGCAACCGTTACGCGATTCGGCGCACTCCCAAAATCACCACAGCTGATTTGGTCCTCGGAGGTGGATCGGCCAGGGAGTCATTCCGTGGCCGTTTCCGTCGATTCCGTGGAGTCCGTGGCAACGCTTCCCCTGACGAAACGCGGAGCCGACGGGCGCGCCACCGCCACCGCCACCGTCACCGGCTTGCTACCGGCGGCGCCGGCAGCGAGCGCACGCGCGCCTTGAAGTCCTGAAACGCCCGCGTATCCGACGTGAGCGTCCGAATGATCGCCGGATTCACGTGGGCGATCTGCGCTCTCGTCGCCTGGACTCGGTCCTCCTCGAGCGGGTGGTCGGTGAACCATGCCTCGAGTCCGGACGGCTTGCTCTGCCGCTCGGCGATCAGCTTCTCGAACATCTCGGGCATCCCATTCGGGTTGATTCCGGCGCGCACGAGCTCGTCCACGCCCGCGGCGTCGGCCTGCGCCTCGTCTTCGCGGCTGAACTTGGCGAAGACTGCCTGACCCGCGACATTGATCCCGGCCTGCGCGAGCCCGCTATTGCACACACCGGTGAGCACGCACGCGACCGTCACTCCAACATTCGCGCCCTGCATCTGCTCCATCTGCTTGACGGAGTGACGCAACACCACGTGCCCGATCTCGTGCGCGATGACCGACGCGAATTGGTCCATCCGATCCGACCGGTCGGCGACTCCTCGGTTCACGTAGATGTAGCCGCCGGGCAAGGCGAACGCGTTGAAATCGTTCGTGTTCACCATGTAAAAGTGCCAATTCAGATCGGCGCGCGAGGTCACGTGGGCGAGCGAGTCGCCCAGAATGTTGAGGTAGCGGTTGACGACTGGATCCTGAATGATCGGCAACTGCGCGTTGACCTGCTGTGCCTGCTGGGCTCCGAGCTGGACTTCTTGTTGTTGCGAGATGCCGCATCCCGTCGACATCCCGACCGCGGCGGCCATTGCCGCACCCGCAGCAAATCGTCTCATGAGTACCATTCCATTTGGTTCAAGTAGGCAAGAAACCGACGGTTCGTCTTGGTTCACGAAGGCAACGAACGACGCCGCCAAAAAGGCAAGACATATTCCCCCATGAAGATCCTGACCCTGGCCCGCGACCTTCGTCGCCGAAAGGCTCGAGAACGGCACGGCCTGTTCGTCGCCGAAGGCGTGCGCACCGTCGAAGAGCTGCTCAGGTCGCCGTTGGAGGTACATGGGGCGCTCGTCGAACGGCTCCAGCCCGGTGACGAGCGCCGGTCTTCCCTCATCGAGCGCATTCGCCGACGCGGCATTGTAACGGAAGAGGTCGGATCGAGCGAGTTCGACAGCGCTGCCGAGACCGAGTCGCCGCAAGGCATTCTCGCGATCGGCGTCGTTCCCGACCGATCGCTGGCGACCCTCGCCGTCCCCTCGGAAGGCCCATTGCGGCTGCTTGTCTTGGACGCCATTCAGGATCCTGGAAACGTGGGAACAATCGTCCGAACGGCGGCGGCGTTCGGGGTATCGGCAACGATCTGTCTTCCGGGAACCGTTGACCTCTGGAACGCCAAAGTCGTCCGTAGCGCAATGGGTGCGCAGTTCCATCATTCCTGCCTGGTTGGTACCTGGGACGAGCTCGACACGTTCCGGCGCGAGCGCGCGTTGAGCGTGTGGGCCGCCGACGCCTCGGGCGAGCCGATCGACGGGCTCGAACCGCCTGAGCGGTTGGCCATCGTGGTCGGGAATGAAGGGGCGGGGCTCTCGGCGCCCTCGCGCGCGCGCGCCGAGCGCCTGGTCGCGCTCCCTGTGTCGGCGATGGTCGAATCGCTCAACGTCGCCGTGGCGACGGGAATCCTTCTCTACGAGCTTCGTCAGTGATGAATTCAGTTCCCCCGCTATTCGCGCAAATCTATGCGTTCCTGGTCGGCGCCTGTATCGGCTCGTTCCTCAACGTGTGCATCGTCCGCTGGCCGCACGAGCGGTCAGTGCTGCGGCCGCGATCGCGATGCCCGCGGTGCGGCAACCAGCTTGCGTGGTTCGAGAACGTCCCGATCGTGAGCTGGATCGCGCTGCGCGGACACTGCCGTTGCTGCGACGAGCAGATCTCGGCGATGTACCCGCTCGTCGAGCTGGTCGTCGCGCTCGGATGGCTGTTCGCGGTTCGATACTACGGACCGTCGTTCACGGCGTTTCGCGTCGCCGTCTTCGGCACCGTGCTGCTGGGCGTCGCGATGACCGACGCGCGCCATTACCTGATTCCCGACGGGTTCACTCTGTTCGGCCTGGGGTTCGCGCTGGCGACGTCGCTGATCGCGTTCTTCCGCGGCGAAACATTGGTCTTCGCTACGCCGTACGATGCGCTCGTAGGGGCGTGCGCGGGCGCGGGCATGATCGCCATCGTCGGCTGGCTTGGCGAGGTCATGACGAAGCGCGAAGCGATGGGGCTCGGCGACGTGACCTTGATGGCGTTCGTCGGCGCGGCGGTCGGTCCGACCCGCGCCTTGATCACGGTGTTTCTCGGCGCGGCCATCGGCGCGGTGGCGTTCGCCGGAGTCGTCATTCCGATCGCGCTGCTTCGCCGCGGACATGCACGCGAGCAAACGGAGCTCGCGCTGGGAGCGCCGCCGTTCGAGACCCCGCTTGTCCCCTTCGGTGTATTCCTTGCGCCTGCTGCATTGCTCACGTTGTTTTGGGGAGACGCCCTGCTCGCGTGGCTGACGCGGGCGTAACTGCCCGCTCATGATTGGTGACTATCTAAGAAACGAATCCGCCGGCGGCGTGCTCGCCCGCTTCACGCGCGACCTCACCGCCGATGCCCGGGCCGGACGACTCGAGCCGGTCCGCTGTCGAGAGCAGGAAGTCTCGCGCGTCATCGACATCCTGCTGCGCCACGGCAAGAACAACCCGACGCTCGTCGGGCCGGCCGGAGTCGGCAAGACCGCCATCGCCGAAGGACTCGCGCAGCGCATCGCCCTCGAGCAGGTGCCGCTCGTGCTGCGTCCCGTGCGCCTCCTGTCGCTCGACCACGTCGCGCTGCTCGCCGGCACGACCTACCGCGGGCAATACGAGGAGCGCATCCGCATGATCGTCGCCGAAACGAGCGCGGCGACCGACGTCATCCTGTTCATCGACGAGCTGCACAACCTGATCGGGCAGGGAACGGCGCTCGGCGTGGCGATGGACGCCGCGAACATGCTCAAGCCGGCGCTCGTCCGCGGCGAGTTCCGCGTGATCGGCGCGACGACGAGCGACGAATACGAGCGGTGGATCGAAGGCGATCCCGCCCTCGAGCGGCGCTTTCAGAAACTGATCATTCGCGAGCTTGGCGAGCTCGAGACGCTCGAGATTCTCCACGCGCGCAAGGAGCGGCTGGAGCGCCATCACAATGTGCTCATCTCGGACGAAGCGCTGCGCGCGGCCGTGAAGCTCACCGACATGTACGTCACCGACCGCATGCGTCCCGACAAGGCGATCGACGCGATCGACGAAGCCTGCGCCCACATGCAGGCCGTCACGGAATACACGCCCGCCACCGCCGAGTTGATCCAGCAGCGGATCACCCTGCTCAAGGAGTTGGCGCGCCTCGAGCGGGAGACGCCGCGCGGCCCACAAGCCCAAGCCGCGCCCGGCGGGTTCAGCGCGCTCGAGCGATTCGGCGCCGAGCTCGAGGCGTTGTTCGTCGGGTCGCCGGCGCCGGTCGTCGCGAATGACGAGGAGCCAAAGCCCGAACCCGAATCCCGGCCGCCGCGCGCCGCGAGCCTTGCGCCGCTCGAGGCGGAGCTTGCCCGCCAGCTCATGCAGGAAGGCGTCGTCGTTCGCGGACACGACATCGCCCGCGTCGTCGGGCTCATGGCCGGAGCCGCGGTGGACTGGGAGGCGGAAGAAGTCCGATGAGATCATGGCTCGCATTTCTTCCGCTGCTGCTCGTCGGCTGTCGTGAACGCGCCGCTGTGGGCGCCGGGCCGTTCGCCGACAAGGTGGCCGCGGACGTGCCGCAGATCGAGAAGGCCCTCGGCGTCAAGTACAAGACGCCGCCCAAGCTCGAGCTGCGGTCGCGCGATCAAGTGCGCGGCTTTCTCATCGAGAAGCTCCACGATCCGGAGGTGGCGAAGCAGATCGCCAACGAGGAAGCGACGTACAAGCTGCTCGGGTTGGTGCCCGATACCCTGCATGTCGCCGATCTGTTCGTCCGTGTGCTCTCCGAGCAGATCATCGGCTATTACGATCCGAAGACCAAGGTGTTGTACGTCGTGAACGGCGCGCCCGAGGAGTACGCGGGCATCACGATCATGCACGAGCTCGTGCACGCGCTTCAGGATCAGTACATTGACCTCGATTCGTTGGAGCACCTCACGGGCGACGACGATCGCGCGGCGGCGATCCAGGCCGTGATCGAGGGGCAGGCGACGTACGAGCAGATCTATCTCATGTCGGGCGGGTCGGGAAACATCGCGGCCCAGCTCCCCGGCGGGTGGGAGCAGATGCGCCAGGAGATACTCGACGCGCAGAAGACGCAACCCGTTTTCGCGTCGGCGCCGATGGTCATCCAGGAGACCCTCCTCTTTCCATACATCAACGGCGCCGACTTCATTCGGCGCTTCGACGCGCACTACCGCAGGAGCCGGTTGCCGTTCGACAGCATGCCGGTGTCGACCGAGCAGGTGATGCACGACTCCGCGTACTTCCACACGCCGCGCGACGTGCCGAGCGAGATCGAGCTGCCGCGGATTCCCGGGACGATCGATCAGAACGACTTCGGCGAGTTCGGGACGAGGCTCTACATCTACCAGCACACGCGCGACCAGGATCTCTCGATCCGTGCATCGAATGGATGGGACGGGGACCGGTACGCGCTCGTCAAGACGCCGGCAGGCAACGCGATCGTCTGGGTGACCATGTGGGACAGCCCCGGAGACGGCGCCGAGTTCATGTCGGCGATCGATGCCGTGATGCGCGCGCGGTTCAACGTGCTGCCCCGCGTCACCGGCGAGCACCGCCACTTCGACGCCGGAGCGCGCACGATCGACGTCGACGTGCGGGAGGTCGGCGGGCGGCCGGTGGTGCTCTACGTCGACGTTCCGGCCGGGCTCACCACGAGCCTCGTCGACTTTTCGGCCGTGAAGGTCGTACCGCGGTGACCCTGCCCGCGGCGCCCCGCGCCATGCAGATCCTCCACGACGAAGCGACCCGACAGGCGCAGCTCGACACGATGAAGCGTCGCGCGACGCTGCTGCTCGTCGCCGCGACAGTCATCTTCATCATCGCCCGGGTGTTCGAGGCGCGCTACGCCTGGCTCGCCGTCATCCGCGCGACGGCTGAGGCGTCGATGGTCGGCGGCCTCGCCGACTGGTTCGCGGTGACCGCGCTCTTTCGCCATCCGCTCGGCATCCCGATCCCGCACACGGCCATCGTGCCGGCGCGCAAGGATCGCGTGGGCCGAACGCTCGGCGCGTTCGTGCAGCGGAATTTTCTCACGCGCGAGGTGATCGAGCATCGCCTGCGCGCGGCGCAGGTCGGCCGGCGATTGGCCGAGTGGCTCGCCGAGCCGGCGAACGCGCGCACGATCGCCCGCAGCGCGGCGTCGGCGATGAGCTCCGGCGCGCAGATGCTGCGCGACGAAGACGTCCAGGAAGTCATCGATCGCAGCTTGGCGAAGCGCGTGCGGTCCATGCGTCTCGCCCCGCTCCTTGGCAAGGTCCTGGCCGTGATGACCGAGGATAACCGTCATCAGGAAGTGCTCGACGAGGTGATCCAGCTCGCGTCGCGCACCGTGAATGAAAACAGCGACTTGATCCGCGAGCGCATCGAGCAGGAGACGCCCTGGTGGATTCCGTCGGCGATCGATGAGAAAATCTTCAAGCGGGTGTTGGCCGCGATCCAGCGGCTCCTCGGCGAGCTGAGCGCGGATCCCTATCATCCATTGCGCGGGCGATTCGACAATTCACTTCACGTATTTGTCGAGAAGCTCAATACCTCGCCTGAATTCGCGGCCAAGGTCGACGCCTGGAAGGAGGACTTCCTCGACAACGACGCCGCGCGCAAATTCTCGGCGTCGATCTGGCAGGAAGGAAAGGAGGCGCTCGCTCGGTACGTCGCGAACCCGGACTCGAAGGCCCCGGGCGTGATCGAGGAGTCGCTCACCAAGTTTGGCCAGAAAGCGCTCGACGATCCCGAGCTGCTCGAAAAGATGGACGAGTTCGCGGTCGACGTCGCCGTATTCCTCGTCGGGCGCTATCAGGACGAGGTCGCGGACCTCATCGCGTCGACGGTGTCCTCGTGGGATCCGGACCTCACCTCACGCCGTGTCGAGCTGGCGATCGGCCGCGACCTGCAGTTCATCCGCATCAACGGAACGCTCGTCGGCGGCCTCGCAGGTCTCGTGATCTACCTGATCTCGAACGCATTTCGCTGAGCTCGCGGGTCGTGGCATTGCTACGCTCGCGCGGCGATTAGCTCTGCTGCGCCAGAGCGTGCGGGGCGCACTGTCCTCCGCGGACCAGTGCAATATTGCCGAAACAGCCGGCAATATTGCCTCGGCTCCGCTCCGGACAGCGCGTCCCGCTCGCTCCCGAGCAGCGTCGCCGAAGGGCGTCACAACCGATCTGCCGCGCGGGCGACTGCGAGCGGCAACGCTCGCGGTGAGCGACGTTGGTTGGTGCGCGCACTGACGCGGCTGGCGCGCGCGGGTAGAGAGTGTAGAGAGTGTAGAGAGTGAGGAGGCCCGGTGCCCAGAGCGCGAGCCGAGGCAATATTGCCGGCCGTATCGGCAATATTGCACTGGTCGCGCGGCGGGCATCGGGCCTCCTCACTCTCAGCGCGACCGAGCCGCATCAGCGCGACCGAGCCGCATCAGCGCGACCGAGCCGCATCAGCGCGACCGAGCCACACAGGACGACCGCGTCGCTCGCTCCACGGCGTATCAGACCATCAAGCGCCGATCTGACTCGACACCGACTCCTCGTCGCGCTGGCCGCGGATCGCGCCATCGACGAACCCGGCGAGGCCCGGTGATGGCTCCGGCTGGACCTGGTCGACCAGCTCCTCGCGCACCGCGGGCAGCAGCGCGATCCGCAGCACCTCGTCCATGAGCTCGACGAAGCGGAAGACCATGTGCGATTTCACCTCGTCGGGAATGTCGCGCAGATCCTTCTCGTTCGCCTTCGGCATGATCACCTCACGAAGCCCGGAGCGATACGCCGCCAACACTTTTTCCTTCACCCCGCCGATCTCGAGCACCTTGCCACGCAGCGTGACCTCGCCCGTCATCGCAAGATCGCGGCGCACCGGACGACCACTCAGCGCGCTCGCAATCGCGAGCGTCAGCGTGATGCCGGCGCTCGGCCCGTCTTTGGGGATCGCGCCCGCCGGAAGATGGATGTGCAGGTCGCTCTCCCGGAACACGCTGTCGTCGATCTCGAGCTGCTTTGCGCGCGAACGGACGTAGGAGTACGCCGCGTCGACTGATTCGCGCATCACGTCGCCGAGCTGGCCAGTCACGGTGAGCCGACCCTGGCCCGACATGCGCAGTGCCTCGATCAGCAGGATGTCGCCGCCCGTCGACGTCCAGGCGAGCCCGGTGACGACCCCTACCTCGGGGATCATCTCCGCTGTCTCGACCGCGTATCGCGGAATGCCGAGCACCTCTTCGACCTTCTCGACGTCGACGATCCACGCGCCTTCCTCGCCCTCGGCTTTGGCGCGCGCGCGCTTCCGCATGATGGCGGCGAGGTTGCGCTCGAAGTTTCTCAATCCCGCTTCGCGCGAGTACCGGTTGGAGATGAACGACAGCGATTCGTCGGTGAACTGCAGGTCCTTGTCCGAGATGCCATGCTCCTCGAGAAGACGCGGCAGCAGATACCGCCACGCGATCTCGACTTTCTCCTCGATCGTGTAGCCGGCGATCTTGATGATCTCCATGCGGTCGCGCAGCGGTGCGGGAATGTCGTACAGGTTGTTCGCCGTGCAGATGAACAGCGACTGCGAGAGGTCGAACGGCAGATTGAGATAATGATCGACGAACGAGTTGTTCTGCGATGGATCGAGCACCTCGAGCATCGCCGCCGTCGGATCGCCGCTGGGCCCGCCGCCCGACATTTTATCGATTTCATCGATCATCAACACCGGATCCTTCACCGCGACCCGGCGCAGCGCCTGAATGATGAGGCCCGGCATCGCGCCGACATAGGTACGCCGGTGGCCGCGGATCTCCGCCTCGTCGCGTACGCCGCCGACGGAGATGCGATAAAACTCGCGCCCGATCGCCTTGCCGATCGCTTCGCCGAGCGACGTCTTGCCCGTGCCCGGGGGGCCGACGAAGCAGAGGATCGGACCGTGCGGATCGCCGCCCCGCAGCTTGCGCACGGCGAGGTATTCGATGATGCGCTCCTTCGCCTCGTCGAGCCCGTAGTGCCGGTTGTCGAGCGACGCCTCGACCTTCTTGAGATCGATCTCCTCTTCGCCCGACCGCTTGTTCCACGGGAGCGACAACACCCAGTCGAGGTACGTTCGGACGACCTGATACTCGCTCGACGCGGGCGACAGCATGCGCATGCGCTCCGTCTCGCGGCGCGCCTCCTGCGAGACGCGCTCCGGCAACTTCGCCTCGTCGATCTTCTTCAAGAGATCGATGGCTTCCTTCTCTCCAGGATCGGCCTCACCCAGCTCCGCCTGAATCGCGCGCAATTGCTGGCGCAGATAGAACTCGCGCTGGTGCTGCTCGATCTTGATCTCCGTCTGGCGTTTGACGTCCTCCATCACGCGCGCGCGGCCGACCTCTCGCTCGAGCCGCGTGAGGATGAAGCGAAGCCGCTGTCCGACGTCGAGCCGCTGGAGCACCTCGTCCTTGTCGGAGATCCGCAGGTTCATGTTCGTCGCCGCCAGATCGGCGAACCGGCCGGGATCGGAGACGTTCATCTTGAGGATCGCCGGAACTTCGTCCGGAATGCGATCGATCAGCTCGGCCAGCGTCTCGGCGGCCGACACTACTCGCGCCACGAGATCATCGATCTCGTTCGGGTCGGCCGGCGTCTCGCGTGCGGCGCGGATCATGGCGATCGGGTAGGGCTCGATCTGCTCCATGTCCTCGATCACGATGCGCCGGAGTCCCTGCAGCGTGATCTGCACCGTGTCGCCCGGCAGATTGATGCGTTCGTGCACGCGCGCCGCGACGCCCACGCGTCCGCGGAAGCGCTCATTGTCGATCGGTTCGTCGTGGTCGCCGCTCGCGACGACCAGGGCGACGATCAGCCCCGACTCCTCGTGCGCGCGCAGCAGCGCAAGGTTCTCCGGCGCTCCCATTTGCACGGCGATCGTGCCCAAGGGGTAGACGATCGTCGACCGCAGCGCCATCAAGGGAAGGGAGGGCGGCAGTTCCGACTTGAGGATTTCGTCCTTGCGTTGAGCCTTGGCCATTTTCGCGGTGGATGCGGGCGATGGTTGGGAGCGGAACCGGATCGCGCTCCAGGTCGTAAGTATAACAGCGAGAAGCCACTAGCGGATAGCATGCGGCTTGAACCGAGCCGCCGGTCAGAGTATCTTTTCCAGTCTATGTTCGACGAGCTGTCAGAAAAACTCGAAGCGACATTCGCGCGGTTGCGCGGTCGCGGCGTCCTCTCCGAAGCCGACATCAAAGAAGGCCTTCGCGAGGTCCGCCGCGTGCTGCTCGAGGCCGATGTCAACTTCCAGCTCACTCGCGAGTTCCTCGAGCGCGTGGAGAAGAAAGCGGTCGGCGTCACGCAACTGCGGACGGTCTCGCCCGGCCAACAGCTGGTCAAGATCGTGTACGACGAGCTCACCACGATGCTCGGCGAGCGTCGAGAGGGCCTCAAGCTCAGCGCCGTTCCGCCGACCGTCATCATGATGGTCGGGCTGCAGGGCTCCGGCAAGACGACCAGCGCCGCCAAGCTCGCTCGCCGCCTCAAAGGTGAGAACCGCCCAACTCGATTGATCGCCTGCGACGTCTATCGCCCCGCCGCCATCGACCAGCTCGAGACCCTCGGCCACGAGCTCGATATTCCCGTCTACGCCGAGCGGGGCACGCAGGACGTCGTGCGCATCGCCAAGGCCGGGATCGAACAAGCGAAGCGCGCGCGTGATCGCGTCGTCATCGTCGATACCGCCGGCCGGCTGCAGATCGACGACGAGATGATGCAGGAGCTCGAGCGGCTCAAGGCGGCGATTCATCCCGACGAGATCCTCCTCGTAGCCGATGGCATGACCGGACAGGACGCGGTGAAGATCGCGCAGGGGTTCGATCAGCGTCTGCACGTCACCGGCGTGATTCTCACGAAGATGGACGGCGACGCACGGGGCGGCGCCGCGCTGTCGATCTATGGTGTCACCAAGAAGCCGATCAAGTATGTCGGCGTCGGCGAGAAATCCGACGCGCTCGAGGAATTCCATCCCGAGCGCATGGCGGGGCGTATCCTGCAGCAGGGCGATATCGTCAGTCTGGTCGAAAAGGCCCAGACGGCGTTCGATCAGGACGAAGCCAAGCGCCTCGAGAAGAAGGTCCGCAAGGAAGGCATGGACCTCACCGACTTCCTCGGCGCGATGAAGCAGATCGAGCGGCTTGGTCCGCTGGAAGGGCTGCTCAAGATGCTGCCGGGCGTCAATTCCAAGATGCTCAAGCAGGTGAAGGCGGCCGACCCCAAGCGGCTCAAGCACGTCGAGGCCATCGTACTGTCCATGACGCTCGAGGAGCGGAAGAAGCCCGAGATCATGAACGGCTCGCGCCGCGCCCGGGTCGCCAAAGGATCGGGTCGCTCGATCAGCGAGGTCAATCGTCTGCTCGAGCAATTCCGCGAGATGCAGAAGATGATGAAGAAGGCGTCGAACCTTCCCGGCGGCGGCGGGAAGTTCAACCCGAACATGTTCATGCGGTGATGCGTTCCATCGTTCCACCATTTGTTCCCGGGTGCGTCCGGAAAATGTCCGGATCGCGAGGAGCCCGGTGCAGTCCAGAAGTACCAGAACCCCAATGAGGAGCTACTGATGGTCAAGATTCGCCTGCGGCGTACGGGCCGCAAGAAGCAGCCGACGTATCGCATCGTCGTCGCCGACTCACGCAGCCCACGCGACGGCAAGTTCATCGAAGTGGTCGGCCAGTACGCTCCCCGTCAGGGCGAACAAGCGCTCAATCTCAAGAGCGACCGAGTCAACTACTGGCTCGACAACGGTGCGCAGCCCACCGACACGGTGCGCTCGCTGCTCCGGAAGGCAGGCGTTCTCAAGGCCCGCCACGAGACGCGCGTCGGCCGACAACTGTCCGCGGCGGCGGTGCCGGTGGCGGAGAGCCCCGAAGCGTAGGCGCCGCCGGAGCTCGGTTGTCCGATCTCATCATCGTCGGCCGGGTCCGCAAGTCGCACGGCGTTCGTGGCGACCTCGTGATCGAAGCGTTCAGCGACGACCCGGCCGGCGTGTTCGCCGCCGGGCGGCGCGTCGTTGCCGGCACCCCGAGCGGAGATCCGTCCAAAGATCGCCGCGAGCTCCACATCACGTCGTCGACGCCGTTCAAGGGCGGGTACATCGTTCACTTCCAGGAGATCACCGACCGCGACGCGGCTGATCTCTGGCGCGACCGCTTTCTCCTCGCGCCCTCCGACGAGCTCGCGCCGCCGGGAGTGAACGAGATCTACATCCACGAAATTCCAGGAATGCGGGTCGAGCTCGAATCGGGCGAGCTCGTCGGCACCGTGGCCGAGGTCTTCGAGCTCCCGCAGGGACTCACCCTCGACGTGGAACGTGACGGCGGTTCGATCATGATTCCATATGATCGCGTCGTCACGAGCATCGACCGCCAGGCGCGCGTCATCCGCATCGACCCGCCGCTTGGCCTCCTCGACTGATGCTCCGCGTCAACGTCGTCACCATCTTTCCCGAATTCTTCGCCGCGCCGCTCGGGCTGAGCATTCCGGCGCGCGCGCGGGAGGCGGGAAGCGTCGAGTACAACGTCATCGACCTGCGGGACTACACACACGACCGCCACCGTACCGTCGACGACTATCCGTACGGCGGCGGAGCAGGGATGGTGATGAAGCCAGGTCCGTTCTTCGAGGCTGTCGAGGCGATCGGTGCGTCCGCGCCCATCGTGCTGCTGTCGGCGCGTGGCCGGACGTTCACACAAGCGGACGCCGTTCGCTTCGCCGCCGGCGCCGAGCTCACGCTCCTTTGCGGCCACTACAAGGACGTCGATCAGCGCGTGGCCGACTTCCTGTGCACGGAGGAGCTTTCGCTGGGCGACTTCGTGCTGAGCGGGGGAGAGCCCGCCGCACTCGCCGTCATCGACGCGACGGTGCGGCTGCTGCCGGGCGCGATGTCCGACCTGGATAGCGCCCGGGGCGACTCGTTCTACGAGCGCGAGCTGAGCGCGCCAAGCTACACGCGCCCACCCGAGTACCGCGGACACGCCGTGCCCGAGGTGCTGCTGTCAGGCGACCACAAGCGGATCGCGGCGTGGCGCGAGGAAGAGGGAAAGCGGCTGACGCGCGAGCGTGCCCGCCAGGACGGCACCGACCGCGGCTGACCCGCCGCGATCTGGGCTAACTCGGGGCCAACACTAGACTTCGGCACCGTCCGGGCTTAATATGCCAAGTCTCTACCAGAACTCGGTCTCGACCGGGCCCCTAGCCCCGAGCGTCATATGCATGTCTTCATCGAAACCCAGAAAGAGTGGCTCCGCAACGTTCCACCATTTCGCGCCGGCGACACGCTGCGCGTGAACGTTCGCGTGAAGGAAGGCGAGAAGGAACGCATCCAGGCGTTCGAGGGCGTCTGCATCGCGCGGCGAGGGAGCGGCGTCAGCGAGACGTTCACGGTTCGCAAGATCTCGAACGGTGTCGGCGTCGAGCGCATCTTCCCGGTGCACAGTCCGATGCTCGCCGAGATCAACGTCGTGCGGCGCGGTCGTGTCCGTCGCGCCAAGCTGTACTACCTGCGCAACCTGACCGGCAAGGCGACGCGCATTCGCGAAAAGAAGGTTCGCGTCGCGGTCCCGGAGACCGGCGCCGCCGAGTAGGCCGGAGGTTTCCTGGTGGCGCGGGATCGGTGGACGCCGATCGAGCGAGAGCTTCGAAAGACCGCTGGTCCGTTGATCGCCGGAGTCGACGAAGTCGGACGGGGCCCGCTCGCGGGCCCCGTCGTCGCATGCGCGGTCATCATGCCGCCCGACGTGCGGGCCATCCGCGGCGTCGACGACTCGAAACGACTGACACCGCTCGCCCGCCAGGCGCTGGCCGTGAGGATTCGTGAGCGCGCCCTGAGCTACGGCATCGGCGCCGCGTCGGTGCGCGAGATCGACCGTCACAACATCTACCAGGCAACGATGATCGCGATGCGGCGTGCCCTCGCGCGGCTGGCCGTGCGGGCCGATCACATCGTGATCGACGGAACGCCGTTCCGGGCGCTGGGCATTCCGCACACGGCGATCGTCGGCGGCGATGATCGGTGCTACACGATCGCCTGCGCGTCGATTCTGGCCAAGGTGACTCGTGATCGCGTCATGCACGCGCTCGCCGGCCACTACCCGAACTACCGCTGGGAGCGAAACGTCGGGTACTCCACGTTGGCGCATCTCCAGGGACTGGCCGCGCACGGAGTGACGCCACACCATCGGCGGTCTTTCATTCCGGTCAGGCAACTCTCGCTCGACTTCAGTATCGCCGGGCCGCATGACGTCGATGTGAAGGCACTGGCGGGCCTGCTCGACGCGAGCGGGTTCTCGCTCGACGATCCCGACGCGGGCGTTACCGATGATGCCGCGCGGCCCGCTCTGAACGACTGAGCGACCCAGGGGGCGAGGCGGCGTTTGTTTGGGGCAAGACATCCAGCCTGCTGCGATAGACATCGGTAGACATCCGTCGGCGCCGGATCGTTGTGAATCCCAATCAGAGCGTCAACTCGAGCAACTGAAGTCCAAATCTGACGGGTTGCGGCGGCTCAAGATGCTCTATAAGATTGGACGCCATCCACTAAGATTGGATGCCCATCCACTAGATCCTTTCCCCAAGATCGCCGTCTCGCGGTTAATGGCCTGTCCGTGGTGGCAGGCCTTGTGACCAGTCGGCCGGAACGGGGGCTTGAAAAATTCAAATAATCGTGGTGCGCTCTATCACCTGCGCCAGCTCGACCAGGGCTGCGATGGTCGTTCGCACCGCTGAAGGTTTCGTCGTCCCTGCAGCGCCCTCCACCCAACTCTCCGGGGCATGCCAATGAAACCGAAACGAAAAAAGATCCTGGCTGGACATCTGCGTGGGTTCATCGCAGGCGGGGTGTTACTCCTGGCTCCCGCGATCATTCAAGCACAACGCGGCACGGTGTCCGGCCGCGTGACGGCCGTCGGGTCGAACGAGCCACTGGGCGATTCCCGGATACTCGTCGTCAACACGAGCATCGCGACGACGACGGGCGCAGACGGTCGCTACACGCTGCGTGGGGTCCCGCCCGGCAATGTCGACGTTCGCGTGCTTCGTGTCGGCTACCATGAACAGAAAAAGACCGTTGTCTTGTCCGCGGGCGGAACGGCGACCCTGGATTTCACCATGGCCCAGGCGGTCGTCCAACTGGCCGACGTCGTGACGACGGCGACTGGCGATCAGCGTCGCGTGGAGCTCGGGAACGCTGTGACGACGCTCGGCGACATTTCTGAAAAGGTCGAGCGGGCCCCCGTCACAAATCTGGCAGATCTCATGGTCGCCAAGGCACCGGGCATGACGGTGCTTCCAGGCGCGATGACCGGATCGACCCCGGTCGTGAAGATTCGCGGTCTCAACTCGCTCTCGCTGAACAACGATCCGATCTACGTGATCGACGGTGTGCGCATGAACACGGAGAACTTCAGCCAGGGGTTCACGGGTACCCACACGAGTTACCTCAACGATCTCAATCCCAACGAGATCGAGGACATTGAAATCGTGAAGGGTCCTTCTGCGGCGACGCTCTACGGGACCGACGCGGCGAACGGCGTCATCGTTATTACGACGCGAAAGGGCCGCGCCGGCAAGGCGAAGTGGACGTGGTTCGGCGAGGCCGGAACGGTCACCGATCGAAGCGACTACGCCGGCACCTACGCGATGTGGGGCCATGACCCGGCGACGAAGAAGATCAAACGCTGCGTCAACGAGACGATTGGATTGGGCCAGTGCGTCCTCGACAGCACCACGAGCGTGAACATTCTGCGCGATCCCGAGACATCGCCGCTCAGCACCGGCAAAACGAATGAGGTCGGCGCCAACATCAGCGGTGGATCCGAGGCGGTCCGGTATTTCGTCAGCGGTGGTCTGCGCAACGAGACCGGGCCCCTCACAATGCCCGGGTTCGCGATGGCCACCCTCGACAGCATGGGCACCACGATCCGCGATGACTGGGTTCATCCCGAGGCGTTTCAGAACGAAAGCTTCCGTGCCAACCTGAGCGCCGCCATCAGCCCAGCGTTCGATCTGACCGCGAACGCCGGGTGGACGAACAGAAATCAGCGCTTGCCACAGGTCGACAACAACATTTACAGCGTTTACTACAGCGCGTACAACAATCCTGGCTTCAAGTACAAGTCGACGGTGTCAGGGCTCTCATATAACCCCGTCGGCTCGTTGGGCGAGAATCGCGCCGGATACGGGGTGTACAGTCCTGCGCAGATCTTCCAGTACACACCGCACGAGGGTGTGCAGCGCTTCATCGGAAGCGTCGACGCGCAGTGGCGTCCCTTCGTATGGATGAGCAACTCAGGCACCGTTGGGCTGGACCATGCCGGTCGGAACAACGTTCGGCTTTGCCACTTCGGCGAGTGCCCCAATTCCGGCACGCTGCGTGAGGGGCTGGTCCGCGACCTTCAGGCGAACGACCGCAACTTCTCGGCGAAGATCGTGAGCACGTCGTCCTATTCACCGCGGTTGTGGATGCAACTCAAGACCACGTTTGGCGGCGACTACACGAATTCCGAGAGTGACTTCGTCAACGCGAGCGGCGACCAGCTTCCGCCGGGCGCGCAGACCGTCGGCGACGCGGCCATCATCAGTGCCAGCTCGCAGTTCCAAACCGTCGACAAAACCGTCGGCGTCTACCTCCAGGAGGAAGCAGCGATCCGAGATCGCATGTTCCTCACAGTGGCGGCACGCACGGACCAGAACAGCGCTTTCGGCACGAACTTCCAGCGCGTCGTATACCCGAAAGCGAGTCTCTCCTGGATCATGTCCGACGAGGGATTTTTCCCGCGGCTCGACGCGCTGAACCAGTTCCGGTTACGCCTGGCGTATGGTGCGTCGGGGGTGCAACCGGGCGCCACAACGGCACTGCAGACCTTCCGATCAGAGACAAACAACCTCGCCATTGACACGCCGGGGGCAGCAAGTGGTGAGGACGTTCCGGGTCTCATCGCGGACCGTCTCGGAAACCCCGATCTGCGGCCGGAGAAGTCTGCGGAGTTCGAGGGCGGCTTCGAGACGCGGTGGTTCAGCAACCGCGTCAACTTCGATTTCACGTACTACAACAAGAAGACGCGCGATGCCTTGATCGACCAACCGATCGCTGCTTCGTCCGGCGCCTCTCGGCTGACGATCACGCGAAACCTCGGCTCGGTGCAGAACTCCGGTGTGGAGGCGACGATCAATGCGACGCTTCTTGATCGACGCTTGCTTGGCTGGAATATCGTCGTCGGCGCGTCGCACAACACCAACAAGATCGTCTCGCTCGGCGTCGACGACGCAGGCAATCCGAATCCGACGATCGGTACGGGGACCAATCGCGACTCGTTGGGGCTTCCGGTGAACGGCGTCTTCTCCCGGTCGTACACCTTTGCCGATAAGGACAACAACGGCCTCATCACGCCGGACGAGGTCACCGTGTCGCCGAAATTCGAGTACCGCGGCTACTCGCAGCCGCGCGATATCATCTCGATCCAGAACGGCATCGACCTTTTCCAGCACAAACTGCATCTGCAGGCACTGCTGGACTACAAGGGCGGTTTCGTGCTGAACAACGCCACGGTGAGCTTCTACTGCCAGCAGTTCCTCACGTGCTACGACGAGACGCACACAAGTGTGTCGCTGGACAAGCAGGCGAGAATCGTGGCGCTTCGCTACAAGAACCCATCGACAGGCTCCGGTTTTCTCGAGAACGGCCAGTTCTGGAAGCTCCGTGAAGTGTCCGCCACCATCACGCTTCCGCAGCGGCTCGCATCATCGGTCCGCGCCAGCGACGTGAGCATCCTGCTCGCCGGCCGAAACCTCCACACGTGGACGGCCTATACGGGCATCGATCCCGAGTCGAACTACGGAACGGGTGACGTGCAGAACGACTTTTCGACGACCGCGCCGCGCACGTATTTCATCGCGCGGCTGAATTTCCACTATTGAGGCGCCAAGAGCACACACTCATGACGAAACTCACAAGAGCCAATCGGTGGGCGCTCGCGGCCGGGCTGATCGGAACTGCGCTGATCGCCGGCGCCTGCGACCTGAAGAAGGAGCTGCTGGAGCCGCAACAGCCCGGCGTCATCTCGCCGGCGGACATTCAGAGCGCGACGGGCGCCGACGCGCTCTACGTCGGCGCGCTGAGCCGCATGAAGCGGGCCCTGAACGGATTTTCCGACGCGGCGTTCAACTGGGCCGGGCTGTTCACCGACGAATTCAAGTCGGCCGACACGTTCTCGCAACGCAACGACGCCGATCAGCGCAATCTGCAGGACAACGATGCGCTGGTCACCGGTATCTGGAGAGCTCTCGAACAGGGACGCGGCTACGCCCGCACGGCAATCGTTGCGTTGAACCAATTCGAGCCGGAGGCCACGACGAAAATCGCCGAAATGTATCTCGACCTCGGAACGCTGGAGCTGACGTTGGGCCAGGAGTTCTGCAACGGCATTCCCCTCGGCGAAATCGAGAATGGCCAGCCCGTGTACACCGAGCCGCTCACGACCGCCAAGGTGTTCAATTCGGCCATCGCCCGTTTCGATTCGGCGCTGACTCTGCTTGGGTCGGCGACGGATGCCGCGAGCACGTCGGTTCGTAACGCGGTGCTCGTTCAGAAGGCTCGGGCGCAGCTCGATCTCGCCCAATTCGCCGCCGCCGCGACGACCGTGGCCGCCGTGCCGACATCGTTCGAGTACGATTTGAACTACTCCAACACCACCAACGACAACCAGTGGTGGGTGCTCGGCCCGAGCATCGAACGCTACGCGCTCGGCGACAGCAACGAGACCACGGGCCAGGTCTTCAATGCGATCCCGTTCGTGTCGATCAACGATCCGCGCGTTCCGGTGCACGACTATGGCAAAGCCGGCGAAGACAACCAGACGCCGTTCATCTGGACGACTCGTCTCGACGGCCGCGATGATCCGCTTCCGTTGGCGAGCGGTCTCGACGCGCGCTTGATCGAGGCCGAAGCGAAACTGCAGACCAGCGACTTCGCGGGGATGATGACGATTCTCAACACCCTCCGGACGAGCGGCATCGCGATCGGCGCGTTCCAGGTGCCGAAGATGCCTGCTCTCGGCACGACACCCGCCACCAAGGCTGCCGCGGCGGACCTGCTCTTCCGCGAGAAGGCGTTCTGGCAATTCGGCCGCGGTTTCCGCATGGACGACCTTCGCCGTCTGGTCAGACAGTATGGACGCGCTCAGGACCAGGTGTTCCCGAGCGGAAAGTTCGTGAAGACGGGAAACTACGGGTCCGAAGTGGCGTTCCCGGTGCCGGACGACGAGAAGACAAACCCGAACTTTACGGGCTGCATCGATCGAAACGCGTAGCTCGCGGGGGGAGGCCTCGAGAAAATGGGATGCGACGGGCATCCCATTTTTCTGGCTCTTTGGAGAAGTGAGTGTAATCGCCGGGCGTTCAAGAGGGTCAGGCGGCGATTTTCATAGCGGAACGGGAGGCTTGAAGGACCGTACGAGGGGCGTGCAGTTCGTGCATGCCTCCTCGGGCCTCTTCTCGGCGTCTGCGTACGACCGGAAAATCCGTCGGGTGCGCGATCTCGGTGTGGCGATCTGCGGATCTCTCGACTTCGGGGTGCGCCGGGTCGCGTGTCGCCGGTGCGGCGGGGTGAAGCAAGAACGCCTCGACTGGCTGGCGAGCAACAACGCGCAGCAGGCCCGCGGTCGTGCGCGCGACGCTATCAATGCACTGCTCGCGTTCGACACCTCGCCTACCGGCAAACAACACGTCGGCGAGATGTATCTGCAGATGGGGTACATCGAGATGGAACTGTCGGAGGCGTTCTGCAATGGGATCCCGTTTGGCGAGACCGAGAATGGCCAGCCCGTGTACACTCCGGGGCTCACGAGCGTTGCTGGCGCCAAACTGGCCATTGCGCGCTTTGATTCGGCTCTCACGTTCCTCACGGGCAGCGATGCGGCAACGGCGAACATCAAGAACGCTGTCCTCGTGAGCAAGGGGCGCGCTCAGGTCGACGCCGGTGACGTCGCAGCGGCCGCGGCGACGGTCGCCTCGGTACCGACGAGTTTCCAATACAACTTCACGTATTCGATCACCACGTTCGACAATGAGTGGTGGGTGATGGGACCGTCCGTCAAGCGATACACGGCAGGCGACAGTGTCAGCGCGGCGGGCCAAATTCTCAACGCCATTCCATTCGCCGAGCTGAACGATCCGCGCGTGTCGGTCACCGACACGAAGACCAAGGCTGAAGACCGCACGACAAACTTCGTCCGGGTCAACAATTGGGGCCGCGATGATCCGATTCCGGTGGCCTCCGGCGTCGACGCCCGCTTGATCGAGGCAGAGGCCAAACTTCAGGCCAATGATATCGCGGGAATGATGAGCATCCTCAACGCTCTCCGCGCCGCTCCGCAGGTCATTGGTGTCTTTGGTGTTCCGGCCATGGCTGCCCTCTCGACGCCGGCGGACAAGAATAGCGCGACTAACCTGTTCTTCCGCGAAAAGGCCCTCTGGCAATTCGAGCGAGGCATCCGCATGGGTGACCTGCGCCGCCTCGTGCGCCAGTATGGAAGGACGGAGGACAAGGTCTTCCCCTCGGGCGACTTCGCGCGTAACACCGTCCCGACCGCTGTCTACGGGTCCGAAGTTGCGTTCCCTGTCCCAGACGCTGAAAAGAGCAATCCTCTATTCACGGGCTGCATCGATACGAACGCATAGTCTGCCTCGCTCCGTTGCGCTGAGTGAAGAAAAAGGGGCGCCGGTCGGCGCCCCTTTTTCGTGGGATGCCCAGCATGACAATCGACTTGGAGATGGAAGTCCTCTGGGGAGTTGGTCGCAACGAGCCGAGTAAGCCGCAAGGTAATGACCGTGAAGGAGTCGCTGAAAGCAGCAGCGTAGCGAGACCTGTTGGGTGACGAATCGAAACCGGATCGCAAGCGGGCCAAACCAGGGTGAGCGGGCACATGACCACGAACCTTTCGCGATCGAGGGAGCGGCCCATGGACGATCTGCGCCGGCTCGTCCGGGAATACGAACCCGAATTTCCATGGGTGCCTTGATACCAAGGCGTAGGGCGTAATCGGACAGCACTGTTCTCGACAGGAGGCAAGGGGGCACCGAATTCGGCGCCCTCTTTCCGTACGTCAGCGTTTTCATCCGGTTCGTCTCCGGTGCGTACCGTCTGGCCCCACGAACTGGCGTTGCTCGCGAAATCGCGGAACTCCCGATCAACGTTCTGGATTGATGGCGCGTTGACCAAAGTTCTCGAATGAGGTCGACGGCGCCAGATCGGTGCACCGTGGCGCATTCGCTCACGCCTGGCACGTGCGATTTTCATGTGACGACCTGGATACCTCAACGGGTTAATGGGGTCGAGCCGCGTCTCAAGGAAAAGCGTGACCTGGCTCGAGTGCGTTGATTGGTGGTCGGCGAGGTCAGAGGCGCATTGCCATAGGTGCACACGCCGCCGCCGAAGCTGCGCTCGATCGACGGCTGAGGGTGCGGTCGACTCTTTCCATTCCGGCAGACGTCGACGGAAGTGCCCGATTCAGAATTTCACGCTGAACGAGGCGACTCGATCGCCTTGGTTCGGATGCGCCCGGCGTCTTCCGCGCCGAACGTAGCAGGTATGTGTTGTCCAACTCCCCAGGGGGCGAACAAATGAGATTGATACGAACGTGGAGCGTCCGTGCCTTGCTGCGTTCCACTTCAGCCGCGCTCGCGGTGCTCGCTGCGCCGGCGGTGCTGTCGGCGCAACAGGCGACCCTGTCCGGTCGCGTAACCGAAGCGGGCGGGCAGCCGCTCGCCGACAGTCGCATCTTCGTGTTGGGCACCAGCCTGACCGCGTCGACCAACGCCGACGGCCGGTACACGATTCGCTCGGTGCCGACCGGGGCGCAGGAGGTTCGCGTCATCCGCGTGGGATTTCAGGAGCAGAAAAAGCCGGTCACGGTCGCGGCGGGTGCGTCGCTGACTGTGGACTTCGTGCTTCAGCCGGCGGTCGTTCAACTGCAGGAGATCGTCACCACGGCCACGGGCGAACAGCGTCGCGTGGAGCTTGGAAATTCGGTCGGCACGATCGACGTCGCCTCGAAGGTCGAATCGAGCCCGATCAAGAACATGGGCGATTTGCTCGTCGCGCAGAGCCCGGGCGTCGAGGTCATCCCCGGTGTCATGACCGGCGCCGGTGCGCGTGTGCGCGTGCGCGGCACGGCGTCGCTCTCGCTCTCCAACGACCCGATCTACATCATCGACGGCATCCGGATGACGAGCGATGCCAACTCGACCGCGATCGGCGTCGGCGGAACGTCGCCGAATCGCGTGGGCGACATCAATCCGGAAGAAATCGAGAACATCGAGATCGTCAAAGGCCCGTCCGCCGCCACCCTTTATGGTACCGACGCCGCGAACGGCGTCATCGTCATCACGACCAAGAAGGGTCGGGCCGGGCCGGCGCGCTGGAACCTGTTCGGCGAGCAGGGCGTCATCCAAGATCGCAACGAGTATCCCACGCAGTACGCCATTCTCGGCCACACCACGGCGGCGCCGACGACAGTCGCGCGGTGTACGCTGCGGACGCTGTCCGCGGGGACGTGCATCAAGGACAGCACCACGTCGCTCAACATGTTCGACGATCCGAACCTCTCGCCCATCCGCGATGGCTGGCGTAATCAGCTCGGCGCGCAGCTCTCGGGCGGCAGTGACGCGATTCGGTATTTCACGAGCGGCGATTTCGAGAACGAGATCGGCGCGCTCGGCATGGATCCGCACGACGTTCAGCGGTTCGATTCGTTGAAGGTTGGTGTTCGCGGTGAGTGGGCGCGCCCGAATGCGCTGCAGAAGGCGTCGGTTCGCGCGAACCTCAACGCGACGGTGAACCCGAACCTCGATCTGTCCTTCCAGTCCGGCTACACGAAGCTCGACCAGCGCCTGCCGCAGGTCGACAACAACGTGAACAGCTTCCTGTACAACGCGTTCACGGGCCCCGGGTTCAAGACGGCCGGTCCAGGCTACAGCGGAGTCGGATCGCTCGGGCAGCCGTTGATGGGCTATAACCTCTTTACGCCGGGCGACATCTTCCAGCAGCTCACGTCGCAGGCAGTCAATCGCTACATCGGCAGCGGCAACGCGAACTGGCGCCCGTTGTCGTGGCTGCAGAATCGGGCGGACATCGGCGTCGACTACAGCGATCGCTACGAGTACAACCTGTGCCGTCTCGGCCAGTGCAGCGATTTCAGTACCAACCGGGCCGGGTTTGCGGGCGACGCGCGGGCCAGCATTCGCAGCTTTACCACGAATCTGTCCAGCACGGCGACGTACCAGGCCAGGACATGGCTCGGCTTGAAGACCACCGGCGGCGCGCAGTACAGCAACTACACCTTCAACCGCGTGACATCGTTCGGCAGCACGCTCCCGCCTGGCGCGGTCGAGCCGCAGAACGGCACCATTCCGAGCATTACCAACTCCAACACGATCACGAAGACCGTCGGTCTCTTCGTCGAGGAGCAAGCGGCATTGCGTGACCGCCTGTTCGTGACGGGCGCCGTCCGCACCGATCAGAACAGCGCATTCGGCACGAACTTCCAGCGCGTGTACTACCCGAAGGGCTCGATCTCGTGGCTGATCTCTGATGAGAGCTTCTTCAAGAAGCCGAGCTTCCTCGATCAGTTGCATCTCCGCGCCGCGCTTGGATCGTCGGGCGTGCAGCCAGGGCCGAACGATGCCGCGCGCTTCTTTGCCGTGACCACGACGAGTGTCGCCGGAAACGACATCGCCGGCGAGCGGTCTTCGGCGTTGGGCAACGTGTTCCTTCGGCCCGAGCGGTCGACCGAATTGGAAACCGGCTTCGACTCGCACATGTTCTCGAACAAGGTGAGCTGGGACGTCACGTACTATCACAAGCTGAGCAAGGACGCGCTGATCGATCAGATCATCGCCCCGTCGGCCGGCTCGGCCAGCTCGACCGTCAAGGCAAATCTCGGCGCCGTGCTGAACACCGGGTGGGAGTCGCAGCTCAACACGCAGATTCTCGATCGCACGAACCTCGGCTTCAACCTGCTCGTGAGCTTCTCGCACAACAGCAACAAGCTCGTCACGCTCGGTAAGGATGCCGCCGGCCACCCGATCCCGCCGATCATTGGAACGAACACCCGGCAGATCGAAGGCTTTCCGATCAACGGCTTCTGGCAGCACCCGTTCTCCTACTCGGACAAGAACAATGACGGGTTCATCACGGCGAACGAAGTCGTGGTCGACACCGCATTCAAGTTCTTCGGCTACTCGCAGCCGCGCGACGAGGCATCGATCACCCCGACGATCGAGCTGTTCCACCGCCGTCTGCGCCTCAGCGGTCTTGCCGATTACAAGGGCGGCTACACGTTGCACAACCGCGAGCGGGAATTCCTCGCCGGCAACGCCAACTCGTATCCCGGCAGTTCCAGCCTGAGCGCGTCGCTGGCCGAACAGGCGCGGACGGTGGCGGCCATCGCCGGCCTGGATGCCAATGGCAACACGCTCCACACGAACGCGGGCTTCTTCGAGAACGGGGAGTTCTGGCGCATTCGCGAAGTCTCGGCGTCGATCGACCTCGGTGACAAGCTGGCCAGCCGACTGTTGCGGTCGAAGGGCGGCAGCCTCGTCTTCGCCGTTCGGAACCTGCACACGTTCACCAAGTTCACCGGCACGGACCCGGAAGCGAACTTCCAGCAGGGCGACATCACGGACAACCTGCTGACGCTCGCTCCGCCGACGTACTTCACGTTCCGCCTCAACCTGCATTACTGACATGAGGTATTCATCAATCATGCACCGATATTCAACTATGCATAGATATTCGAGGCTGGTACGTGGCGGGGCGGCCGTCGTGGCGACGGCCGGCCTCGCGGTGCTCGCGTCGTGCGTGGGCAACGTGAAGGATGCGCTGCTCTCGGCGCCCGATCCCGACATCATCAACCCCAGCGACGTCCAGTCGCCGGAGGGCGCGGAGGCACTTCGCATCGGCGCGCTCTCCCGCCTTCGCACGATGACGGCCGGTGGAGAAAGCGCGTGGTTCTATGGCGGCCTGCTGGTCGACGAGTGGAAGTCGTCGGACACATTCCTCGAGCGCAACGCCGTGGACTCCCGGTCGGTCCCTGACAACAATGCGAACGTCGTCACGGCATTGCGGGACGTCTATCGCGCGCGCAATTCGGCCCGAGAAGCCTTGAACGACTTGGTGGCGTTCAAGCCGAGTCCGGCCGCGAACATCGGCCAGATGTACCTGGTCATGGGGTTGGCGGAAACATTCCTCGCCGAGAACTTCTGCAATGGCACACCGTTGAGCGACGCTTCGACAGGTGTCGTCGTCTACGGCCCGCCGCTGACCAATGCCGAGGTGTTCGCGGTCGCGCTGTCGCATCTGGATTCTGCGCTCACGTTGGCGACGACCGGAACGCAGGACGCAAACGCGATCGCGATCAAGAACGCGATTCTCGTGGCACGCGGTCGCGTGCTGGTGGATCTCGGGCGCTTCAGCGACGCGGCCGCCGCCGTCGCCTCCGTGCCGACCTCCTTCCGGCTCGACGGCACGTACTCGCTCGTCAGCGGCAGCAATCAGATCTGGTCGCTCGGAACGTCGGCCAAGCGGTACACGGTGGGTGACAGCTTCGACGTGACTGGTGTGATCAAGAACTCCCTGCCGTTCGCTTCGGCGAACGACCCGCGCGTGCCGGTCCGCGGTACCAGCACCGGAACGTCGCCGGCGGGCAAGGGCTTCGACGGGGCGACGAACCTCGTCATCCAGCTTCTCTACGGCCGTGTCGATCCGACGGCCATCGTGTCCGGTCTGGATGCGCGTCTGATCGAGGCGGAAGCGAAGCTCTCGGCGAATGACCTGGCCGGTATGACCGCGGCCTTGAACGCGTTGCGTGCTTCGCCGCCGACCATCTCGACCTTCAGCGGTACCGGCAGCACGCCGGGCGTCTCCGTGCCGGTCGTGCCAACCGGATTGGCGCCGCTGGCAACGCCGGCCACGAAGGACGCGGCAATCTCATTGTACTTCCGCGAAAAGGCATTCTGGACGTTCGGGCGTGGCCAGCGCCTGTCCGATTTGCGGCGCGAGGTTCGCCAGTACGGCCGCTCTCAGGATCAGGTCTTCCCCACCGGCACGTTCCACAAGGGTGGGCCGTACGGCACTGACGTGAACTTGCCGATCCATCCGGATGAGCAAAACAACACGCAGTTCACCGCCTGTCTCGACCGAAACGCCTGACGCAGAATTTGCGACGCAGGCACGTAAATGCGGGGGATGCCAGTCGGCATCCCCCGCATTTCACTTGACGCCAAACCATGCGCGTTATCTGCGCACGAATGGCGGCTGGAGAGACAACAGATCCGCCGGATCGATTGTCAAAGCACCAAAGCGCGCGCTCCAGTGGAGGTGTGGGCCGGTCACGCGGCCTGTGGCGCCGACGCGGCCAATCTCCTGTCCGCGCTCCACGGTGTCTCCTGGCACGACCTCGGGCTTGCTCATGTGAAAATATCCAGTCACAACCCCGTTCCCATGATCGATGTACACCACGTTGCCGGCCAGGAAAAAGGTGTCGACCAGCGCCACCACCCCGCGATTCGCCGCGTAGATCGGGTCGCCGCTCGACCCGCGATAGTCGATCCCGAGATGGCGGCTCGAGAGACGGCCGTTGAATACGCGGCCGCTGCCGAACCTGCTGGTCACACGCGCCGGCCTTGGCCTCGAGAAGGGCAGCGTCCAGAGCTGCGGTGTGGCCTGCGCCCGGTGTCCGATGTCGCGCGCGAGCTCGTTCTCATGCTCGATGCGCGCCTCGGTCCGGGAATCCATCGGTTGCGTGAACCGCGCGTCGACACGCAGACGGCTCGCGCCCGCGGCCCGGCTGCGCGCCTGGACGGTCGGCGGAGGCTGATGCGGAAACGTGAGGACGATCCGCACCGTATCGACGGCGCCGGACTGCCGGGTGACGTACGCCTGCGCGGTGAGCGAATCGGCGACGTCGACAGGAACCGCCCCGAGGGCCTGGCGCGCGTCGTTCATGGCGGGTCGAAAGTGAAGCGGCTCGCCGGCCATCGTTCCGCTGATGGCCACGACGGAGTCGTCGTGCCGCGCAACACGGTCGATCGTCAATCGGACAAGAGCACCGCCGGCCGGGTGGGGCGGATCGATGGTAAGTCGAGGCTGCTGGGCGGCGGCGACGTCGGCGGCGAGGCTGGCGGCGAA